>Ga0307518_10003658_pt1 | contig 11058 bp, 11 predicted proteins | sample 25_EM_MG_FD_203889 | JGI IMG/M metagenome (GOLD analysis project Ga0307518, IMG submission 203889) | Populus trichocarpa ectomycorrhiza microbial communities from riparian zone in the Pacific Northwest, United States - 25_EM | ecosystem: Host-associated > Plants > Roots > Unclassified | place... | reverse complement strand
GGGGATATTTTTAGGGGGGTGGGTGGTTGTTTGCAGTTTGGGAGGGGAGAGTTGGGATGGGGAAGAAGAAGGAGAAATAGAGGAGGAGAGAGTCAGCAGAGTGTTAATATATTGGCTGTTACTGATGGAATCACCAACGGACACGTCCTGTCAGTATACCTGTCAGTAATTCTGACAGTGAATGGGCCACGTCACTGTAATCCCTCAGTCATTACGTCGGTAAAATCGTCTGAAAAATTCCACGTCATCAAACTATTTCTTTTTTTCAAAATTCTATATATTCCATCGGCAATTCAATCGGTATATACCGATCGAATAATTCCATTGGTATATACCGACCGAATTGCCTACAGAATCTATAAAGTCGGTAATTATTACCGACAACAAAGGTTTGTCGGTATAGACCGACAAAATTAGAGACGGAATTATATTCATCGGTAAAAATTACCGACAAAATAATTCCGTCAGTAATTCTGTTGGTTTTCATCGATTTTCTAGTAGTGTTTATGAAGGATTATTGCCTATGGACCGAAGCATGATAGATGCTGCAAGTGGTGGTGCACTTGTAGAAAAGACTCATGTGGATGCAAGAGATTTGATCTCTAAAATGGCAGCAAACTCACAGCAATTTGGAATCAGAACAGACCACACTCCTAGATAGGTAAATGAGGTGATGCATTCTAATATTGAGACACAACTTTCAGAACTAACTTCTCTTGTGAGACAAGTAGCGTTGATACAAGTTAGGCAATCCAGAGTGTGTGTCATTTGTGTAGTCCCAGAACATTCTACCGATATGCGCCCACAACTTCAAAAAGATGCGGCCCCTCAAGTGAATGTAATAGGAGGGTTTAGTAATCAACCAAGGAAGTATGAACCATAGTCAAACCATTACAACCCTGGTTGGAAAGACCACCCAAACTTGAAGTATGGTCAGCCTCCAAATCAGATACCCTTTTGGTCATATTCCTATGGAAGTTCAGCTTTTCCTCCTCACCAAGCATCAAATACAAGTATGTCTTTAGAAGAAATTGTGAAATCTTTAGCCACTAATACGCAGATGTTCCAACAAGAAACAAGAGCTAGCATCAAGAATTTGAAGACTCAAATTTCACAACTTGCAACGTTTGTGAGGAACATTGAGACAAATAGAGGGAAGTTGCCATCTCAAGCTGAAATTAATCCAAGAGAAAATACAAGTGCCATGACTCTTAGAAGTGGAAGAGAAGTGCAGACCATGCTGCCAGCTGCAACGCCAGAATCAACAGCAAATAGGCTGCCAGTTTCAACCTCAAATTCAGCAGTTGTTGTGCTGCCAGCTGCAACGCCAAAATCAACAACAAATAGGCTGCCAGTTTCAACCCCAAATTCAACAGCTGTTGTGCTGCCAACTGCAATACCAGATTCAACAGGAAATATACCGCCAGCTGCAACCCCAAATTCAGCAGCTGCTGTGCAGACTACCCAGCCTGCTGTAACACCAGAATCAGCAGCAACAAAGAACAACAAGCTGGAAACAGAACCAGCAATCTTGGATGCACCAAGAATAGAGTTAAGTTGTAAGCCCATCTTTCCTATCACTAAGTATCTAGTTCCATCTCCATTTCTTGGCAAATTAGCGAAGGCAAGAAAGGAAGAGTCAGAACATGATATTTTTGAAACTTTTTGGAAGGTTGAAGTTAACATTCCACTGTTGGATGCAATCAAGCAAATTCTGCGATATGCAAAATTTCTCAAGGAAGTGTGCACCAATAAAAAGAAGTTGAACATTGATGAGAAAACAAGAGTTAGAGAGAATGTGTCTGCGGTCATACAAAGGAAATTGCCTCAGAAATGCAAGGATCCAGGTATGTTCATTATACCATGCGTAATTGGAAATCATAAGGTAGAAAGAGTTATGCTTGATTTAGGAGCTTCGATCAATGTTATGCCACTTTTAATTTATAAGGTTTTGAATCTAGGACCTTTAAAAGAAACAAGGGTAATAATTCAAATGGCAGATAGGTCTAATTCATACCCAGGAGGCGTCGTTGAGGATGTTTTAATTAGAATAAATGAGTTGATTTTTGTTATGGATTTTTACATTATAGACATGGATGATGAATTTCATCAAACTCAACTCATATATTGTTAGGTAGACCATTTATGAAAACAACAAGAACTAAGATCGATGTGCATAAAGGAATTTTATCTTGTGAGTTTGATGGGGAAATAGTAACATTTAACATTTTTTATGCTATGAAATATCCTGATGAATCTGAATCTGTTTTTCATGTTGATGTAATTGACCCCATTGTGCAAGATGAATTTGAACAAAAAATTTTGCAAGATGAGTTGAACTTTGTATTACAGCAAAGCAAGGCAGATAGGGATGCAAGGTTGTAGAATAATGAAGACATAAAGGAAACAATTATGTCTTTGTATTCACTATTTCAAATGCCAAACAGGTTAGTAAACTCTCCTTTACAACTACCTAATTCTCATGAAATGGTTTTACCCTCTATTGAACAAACACCAAAGTTGGAATTGAAGTCTTTGCCGAGCATTTGAAGTATGCGTACTTAGGAGAATGTGAGACATTACTGGTGATCATTGCAAATGATCTCACGGTAACAAGAGAAGAAAAATTATTGAGGGTTTTAAGAGAAAATAAAACAACAATCAGATTGACTTTAGCTAATATAAAAGGCATAAACCCTGCAATCTTCATGCATAGAATCTTACTGAAAGATGATGCCAAACCTGTGAGAAAGCCACAACGTAAGCTGAACCCAACCATGAAGGAAGTGGTAATGAAAGAGATTTTAAAGCTATTTGACCAAGGAATCATATATTCCATATCCGACAGTCAATAGGTTAGTCTAGTGCATGTAGTTCCCAAAAAAACAGGTTTGACTCTTGTTCCTAATGAACAAAATGAACTTGTGCCCATGAGAGTTCAAAATGGGTGAAGAATGTGCATCGATTTCAAGAAATTGAATGCTACCATAAGAAAGGATCATTTCCCAATTCCTTTCATCGATGAAATGCTAGAAAGACTAGCAGGTAAGTCATTTTTCTGTTTCTTAGATGGGTTTTCTGGTTATTATCAAATTATTGTAGCTTACGAAGATCAAGAAAAAACAACATTCACTTGTCCATTTAGGACCTTTGCTTACAAATGTATGCCTTTTGGAATGTGTAATGCCCCTGGTACGTTTCAGAGATGCATGATGAGCATTTTTTCTTACTTGATTGAAAATTGCATTGAAATTTTTATGGATGACTTTACTGTTTATGGCAATTCTTTCAATCAGTGTTTAGATCATCTGACCAAGGTTTTGAAACGATGCATTAACACCAACTTGATTCTAAATTATGAAAAATATCATTTCATGGTCCAACAAGGAATTGTTTTGGGTCATGTTGTTTCAGCTAGAGGTATCGAGGTTGATAAGGCCCAAGTTGATTTAACTACAAGCTTACCATATCTTACTAATGTTAAGGACATTCATAGTTTTCTTGGCCATGCAAGTTTTTACAAGAGGTTCATCATGGACTTCTCAAAATTTGCACAACCATTGTCAAGGTTGTTGTAAAAGGATGTACCTTTTGATTTCAAGGAAGATTGTCATATAACATTTGACAAATTAAAGGCATCGCTCACTTCAGCGCCAATTATACAGCCTCCAAGTTGGGTATGCCCTTTGAGATCATGTGTGATGCTAGTAATTATACAGCCTCCAATATTGTTGGGCCAATACTGGATAAATATCAAAACAGGAAGAATGCACAAGTATGGGGCAAGCCAGCTGAGCTGGTCCAGTTACTTGGCATTTATTATGGGATGTATTGTAAAATAGGAAACATTATTTTTCCTCTTGTATAATTCTATCATGTGTAATAGGTTACACCATAATTTATGTACAATGCCCTAGTTATATAAATAGTAGAGGAGCTGCCCTGATTAAGGCACTCACCAAATTATTACAAATCTCTGCTTTAACTTGGTATCAAAACCTCTCTACCTAAAATAGATTTTGGCTTTCTTCTCCTTGGCCTGGTCAGCTCAGCCTCTTCTGTGATTTAAGTTTGTTCTGATTTTTTATTTGTCAGGTTCTTCTCCTCTCTACCGCAAACCATTGTTCCTCTCCTCTGCTGGCACTGTTGCTCTCCTCTCTACTGCAGAACATTGTTTTTCTCTTTTTATCTCTACCGCATACATGATCTCAATATTTTGTGCTTGTTAGTTATTCTACAGGATCAATAAAGACATGCTCATCTTCTTCCTCCTAGTTTGTTTTATGATAGTGCTTCATAGTTTTTTTTTTTTTACAACAGGTTATAGCTACTGCCATCTTATCTTTCTCGGTCTCAGCTTCTATCATCCTACTATGGATCAATCAGTTAGTGTTGTTGCTTCCCCTCTCCAACACCCAGCAGGTTATCAATCTCAAACTCAACAACAACAATTATTTGTTTTGGCATATGCAGATGAAGTCGTATTTGATTGGTCAAGGAGTCTTCTCATTTGTTGACAGCTCGACTTCATGCCCTCTTCGTACGATCTGTCCAGTACGACCTCTACTGTCTCTACTACCTTCAATTCTAGCCCCTGCCAAGCATTTCTAACTTGGAAACAACAAGACCAGCTCATCCTTAGTGCTCTGTTGTCCTCTCTTTCAGTTGAAGTTCTTCATCTCTTGGTTGATTGTCCGACTTCTGCCAATGTTTGGAGCACCCTTGAACTTGCTCTCACCTCCCCATCCAACTCTCGGATCATGCAATTGCATAGCTCTCTTCAGGATCTTTGACAAGGTGATGATATTGTCACTTGCAACGCGCAAAAGGTTTGTTTGATGAATTGGTTGTGGTTAGCAGACTTATTTCTCTCACCAATTTCAACTTATATGTGTTTCGGGGACTTCGTGGTGAATTTTGTGATTTGATTACAAGTCTGTCAACTAAAGCTAACCCTCTTTCGTACTCTGAGCTCCATAGTCACCTATCTACTCATGAATTCATACATCGCAACTCGCTCTCCTCCAGTCTGCCTACTGCACCCTTACTGCCCACCCCTGCGCAACCTCCCTTAGTCTATGTTGCCCAGTGTGGTTTTTCTGGGTCTAATAGCAGTGGTTTCACGACTCGTCGGGGAAAAGGATGAAGGAGTGGTTGGCGGCATCCTTGCAACAACTTTCCTCAGCCTAACGGTCAGTTCTTTCGTGGTGCTGGTGGTGGTTCTCCTTGGCAGCAACCCCGTAGTCACAGTGGACAGTGGTAGCAACATTCACACTGTAGTGTAGCAACAAATCAGTGGCCACGACAGTAAATAAAATGCCAGCTCTGCCATATTATTCCGCAGAGTAGTTTTCCAAGCTTGTTCACCATGGAAATCACTCCTCGGCCAACCTCTCTTTTAGTACTACATTAGCCGAGGATTCTGCCACTTGGTTTCCTGACAAAGGTGCAAATGACCACATTACTCCGGACATTACTGGTATGACACACGCGAAACCTTATCTTGGTAATGATCAATTGCATGTTGGTAATGGTAAGGGACTTGTTATATCTAATACCGCACATAATCTCCTGTATACACCAAAATGAGTCTTCACCTTGTCCAACATATTACATGTTACATATTACATATTACATGTTGCTCACATTAAAAAAAATTTATTATCTGTTCAACAATTTTGTCGTGAAAATTATGTTTTTTTTTAGTTTCACTCTTCTGTTTTCTATGTCAAGGATCTCATCACCAAGGAAGTCCTTCTTTCCGGTCGGAGTAAAGACGACCTTTATGTCTTTTCAGAGTCTTCTGCCACATCTCTACTGTAAGCATTTTTAGCATGGCCAATTACCATAGCTTAAAACACAACACACAAGATAGTATAGAGCAAGCAAGGGGTCGATCCAACGAGGAAGGTTCAAGTCAAATTTTTATGCTAGATGATATGCAATTTGGGGGGGATTTGGAGGTTATCTAGGCTAAAGCAAAAGTAAACAGAAAACTATCAAGCGAAATAAAATAAAATCAGAAAATTATCAAAAGAATAAACCTTGGTTTTAAGTAAACATCCACTTACGAAAATCAGAACTAATCATAGAAACAAAACGTCAATTTATACTCTGAATATCTATCTTTTCTTATGTTGATTAGTTAACAGATCCATTGTATAACTAATACTAACCACCAAACAACCACAATGTCTGCACTAGTAACTTAATTCAATTGCAGCCTTAAGAACTAGATGAATTGATTAATCTAGATAACATAACTATCTGCAATTCATGTTTGATTTCATCAATCGAATGTTCTCCCTAAAGTTAATAACATAGATTCGCCACAATTATTAATCTCAGTTGCTTCATAAGTTTAAATACCACAACTCCGGTTTTGATAGCAAACTTAGCAATAGATTGTTCACAATAACAACTTAGAGTTTGCTTTAGCAATTAAAATAAATAATTATAGGAAAAATAAGCATAGGAGAACAAATATATTCATCATATAAACTGAAAAGAAAAGGTAAAATAAATCTCACAACTCTTGAAATCCGAAGGTTTTCGTGTCCTTGCAACCAAGAAAAAGAATTTAGCCTTGCATGTTTGTTGAATAATTAATCAAAAAGAAGGAAGAAAACATGATTTCGGGTTTTATTGGAGGAATGTGCATTTTTCTTCTCTTTACTGGTCGTCCCCTCCTCTCTCCTCTTTTCCTTCTCTCTTTCTTTTTATACCCTAAGAAACCCCAATCTCTATTTTACAAAATAGTCCTCCCTTAAGTAGATAATTTACATTTAAGTACTTCAATAACTATTTTCCTACAAAAAGAGAAAAAGTCTTGCATGAAATCTTCAAGATTTGACTTAGAGGAGCTAAATTGCTGAAATAAAAACTTGGATGTCGGTTTGGATGCTTTGGGATGTAATTTGGACTCGTTTCTTCACAAAACATGTTTGCTAGTAGAATTCATTTGTCATCTTATAAAAATCATATCTCCCTCATATGACATTTTTTTTTGCTGCCATTTGGTACGTTGATAGGTCTTTGAGTCAGGAATCCAACAAAATTAAGTTTGCATCAAATGGACTTCTGTATCTCAAGATACTCAAGTCGGAATGGCTGCAGGTCAACACTGGCAGATTGCAAGATTTGACTTTGAAGGCTGTGATTTCCATGCTCTTCCTTTTTTTTATTTTTCTTTCCTTAGATGTATATAAAGGTATGGATGTTAGCTTTCTAATTCCACTAGAATCACTTTATTTTGACCTCTAGAGCTCACGCTCTGCACAAAACATCAACTGAAGGTCAAATCTACTAATTACCTCCAATTTACTCCTTTTTGCATCTTTCATCCAAAAGTGCCTTCAAAACATAAAGCAAAGAATATCAAAGAATTATATATAAAAAACATAGACAAAACACCAGTTAAATATGGGTGAAACTATCGAATAATATGGTTGCATCAACCACGTTACTCCGGACATTACTGGTATGACACACGTAGAACCTTATCTTGGTAATGATCAATTGCATGTTGGTGATCGTAAGGGACTTGTTATATCTAATACCGCATATAATCTCCTGCATACACCAAAACGAGTCTTCACCTTGTCCAACATATTACATGTTCCTCACATTAAAAAAAAATTATTATATGTTCAACAATTTTGTCATGAAAATTATGTCTTTTTTGAGTTTCATTCTTCTGTTTTCTATGTCAAGGATCCCATCACCAAGGAAGTCCTTCTTTCCGGTCGGAGTAAAGACGGCCTCTATGTCCTTTCAGATTCTTCTGCCACATCTCTGCCGCAAGCATTTTTGTCCACTAGCATGGCCACTTCTGCCGATATTTGGCATCGTCGCCTCAGTCACCCCAATTCCTGTATTCTGAGTCTCTTAACGTCCAATAAAAAGGTTGTTTATACCTCTCGTCATCTTAATTTTCAATGTCAAGCTTGTCCGTTAGGAAAATCCTCTCGTTTGTCCTTAGGACCTACAAGTCATAAAACGTCTATTCCTCTTAAACTTATCTTTAGTTTTGTTTGGGGCCCTGCTCCTATGCTATCGTCTCATGGTTTTTGATATTTTGTCATATTTGTGGATGCGCATACAAAATTTATTTGGTTTTATTCTATTGCCGTAAAATCAGATGTCTTCAATGTGTTTCAACAATTTCAAGTACTTGTTGAACGACAGTTTCCTCGAAAAATCAAAACTGTTCAAACTGACTAGGGTGGTGAATATTATAAATTAAATTCCTTTTTCAAAACCATCGGTATTCACCATCATCTCATATGTCCACATACTCATGAACAGAATGGTACTGTTGAGCATCGTCATCGCCATATTGTTGAAACTAGTCTTACTCTTCTAGGCAATGTAAGGCACCTCTAAAATTCTAGAATTATACTTTTGAAACCTCGGTTTATCTCATTAATTGTATGGCAACCTCAGTTTTAAGCAACAAATCTCCCTTCGAATGTTTGTTTTCATCAGACGCCTGATTATGCCTTTTTACATACTTTTGGATGTCTCTGCTTTCCTTTTCTTCATCTTTACAATGCTCATAAGCTAGACTATTGCTCCACTACATGTGTGTTCTTAGACTATAGCTCGTCTCATCTAGGCTATTGTTGTCTGGACTTGTCGTCTGACCGCATCTACCTTTCCCGTCATGTTTGATTTCATGAACAGGTTTTCCTGTTCATTTAGTTTGTCCCCCGTATGCCCCTGTCATTCAGCCTGCCTCTGTCTCCAGTCTACCCTCCCTCACCATCTTTCCATCTCAACCAGTCTCAGCCCCACCTCCCCTTCCCACTCCCCTGTCGGTCCCCTCACCATCATCTTCATCTATGTCTCTTGATCATTTTGCAGGTTCAGGTTCTATGGTGCTAGCAGTATCTTTGTCGGATTCGCCCCCTGCTATAGCCTTTCGAGCCTTGTCGTTAGCATCTTCTTCTCCGTCTGGGCACTTTGCTAAGTCCCTGCCCGGTTTGGACTTGTGCGTGGATCTCTCCATATATTCTTTTCCATAACAGATCTCCCCTAATCAACGTTCTGCTCCGCCACCTATTCGGCAACATCTTATGGTGTTGCATCCTCGACAGTAGAAGACTACCAACATCAGCTCTGTTTTTTCTTCCTCTCCGTCAGTTTTAGCTCCACGGTTAATGTCCCTCTTTGCTTTGGAGCCTCTGAGTTTTAAGAAAGCTGACTAATACTTGTGTTGGCATATTGCCAATGCCACTTGGTCATTGGTGTTGTTTGATCCATCTATGAACATTGTTGGCTGCCAATGGGTGTATAAAATCAAGCGCCGAGCCAATAGGATCATTGACCGTTACAAGGCTCGTTTGGTTTCGCAAGGGTTCACCTAATAGGAAGGTATAGATTATTCAGAAACCTTCAGTCCTATTGTTAAACCGACTACTGTTCGGTTAGTCCTCACGATTGCAGTCTTAAAAGGATGGCAGATTCGGCAACTTGATGTTCACAATGCTTTCCTCAATCGCTCACTTCGCAAGTTTGTTTACATGCAACAACCCTCAGGCTTTGTCGACTTTGTTTTGCCCACTCATGTCTGTCGCCTTCACAAATCTCTCTATAGCTTAAAACAAGCATCGCGGGCCTAGTACATGCGACTGAGTGATTTTCAGGCTTTCAAGGTTGATACCTCCCTGTTTATTCTAAATGTGAATCATGATATATGTTACTTACTTGTCTATGTGGATGACATCTTACTTACCGGTAATAACTCTGAATTGCTTCATCGCCTCATTACCTTACTGAGTTCGGAGTTTAAACTTCGTGATTTGGGTCATGTGCATTATTTTTTGGGGATTGAAGTTGCTCCCACCAATGTGGGTCTTGTGCTTAGTCAACACAAGTATGTTCTTGATATTCTGAGTCATGTAGGTATGTCATCGTGTAAACCTGTTGATACACCAGCTTCTGTTTCCAAACTTGATATACAATCTACTAACTTGTTTTCGGATCCCACTTGTTTCCACCAAATTGTTAGTGCTCTTCAGTATCTCACCTTTACTCGACCAGACATCTGTTATGCTGTGAACAAGGTATGTTAGTTTCTTGCATGCTCCTACCGAAGGCCATTGGGCCGCTGTTAAACGTATCCTGCGATACTTGAAAGGTCCATCCTCCTTTGGTCTCCACCTCACTCGTGACTCTTTTTTGTCTCTCCATGGTTTTACTGATGTTGATTGGGCCGGCAATATTGATGATCAAAAATCTACGGGTGGATACATTGTCTTTCTTGGCACCACTCCCATTTCGTGGAAATCTGGCAAGCAACGCACTGTTGCTCGCTCCTCCACTGAAGCAGAGTATAAGGCCTTAGCTGATGGTACTGTTGAGGTTCTTTGGCTTCGCTATCTTTTGTCAAATTTGTTTTTCTCTCCTAGTTCTGCTACCATTATCTGGTGTGATAATTTGGGTGCTACTTATTTGTCTGTTAATTCAATACTTCATGCTCATACGAAGGATGTTGAGGTTGATTATCACTTTGTTCGTGATTGAGTGGCTAAGAAGGAGATTCAGATTCACTTCATCTCTTCCAAAGATCAATTAATCGATGTTCTTACAAAGCCACTTGCTTCCTCTGCTTTTGCTTCTCTACGTTCCAATCTTCACGTGGATGACCCACCCTTAGCTTGAGGGGGTGTATTATGGGAAGTTTTGTAAAATAGGAAATATTATGTTTCCTCTTGTGTAGTTCTATCATGTGTAATAGGTTACACCATAACATATGTACAATGCCTTACTTATATAAATAGTAGAGGAGCTGCCCTGATTAAGGTACTCCCTAAATTATTACAAATCTTTGCTTTAACTGCATTGAACCAAGTGATTTGAAATCAAATCCAGCTAATACCAAGGTCGAGGATTAAAGTAGGGAGGTCTACCCCATCATAAAAGCTGATGGGACTCCCAGTGATAAAAAAAATATAAGGTACAACTAAAAATTCATTAACCTCCTATCAAGTGGTTGGATTTCTCAATGGGGGTAACCTTTCCCCTATTTAAGATCACCAAATTTCTAAGGTGAAC
>Ga0307518_10003657_pt1 | contig 11059 bp, 9 predicted proteins | sample 25_EM_MG_FD_203889 | JGI IMG/M metagenome (GOLD analysis project Ga0307518, IMG submission 203889) | Populus trichocarpa ectomycorrhiza microbial communities from riparian zone in the Pacific Northwest, United States - 25_EM | ecosystem: Host-associated > Plants > Roots > Unclassified | place... | reverse complement strand
GAAACATAAATAAATTCAAAAAATTAGATCATAGTCTGCACACCCTGTGAAACATAATCCTCGGCAAAGTTTTGACAGCAGATAAATTTAAGCGGTTGATTGTTACATGTGAGAAAAGGTCATGTATACAGCACAAGAATGGAATCTGAGAAAGATGACTTTATCCAAATGTCTTATGCAATGAACACTTACAATATCTTTCCAAAAAAATTTAAGGGGCATAAGAACAAGAATCTAAGAATACATACTAAGTTGACGTATTCAATGTCCTGGATAAATGATACTCTCTAATATCTCATGTACACATTTCTCTTTTTCTTTCATAGAAGAAGTGCACTTAACAACTAGTTTAAGGGAAAGAAAGATCTGTTATATAATCATTGGAGGAAAATCTCAAGTATTTCAGTATCTTGTTTCTACTTTTTTGGCAGGAGATGTCATTCTGCAGGCAGAATTTGTTTCTTGGCAAAACATGGGCAAAATGCGATACCAAATAAAACCAAGCCAAAAGGAAAACAATGAGTTACTGACCATACATAACTATGGATATGCAAAGAAAGATCCTAACCTGATCATAATCATCACATCAAGGATATTGTGAATACTATTTATTTATTGGATTATAATGTCTATATTATCAGCAATAGTGACAGAGAATGATTCTTGGCAAAATTTTTTTCCAGCATGTATACAAAATAAATATTGAACCAACGAATAGCATGAGGGATATCAACATTAATTTTGATTCCCTGGTCACCCTGTGAAGAATCAAGTGCCGGCTAATTTACTAGATGGCTGGATGCCTCTGGCATTCTCACAAAAGTTTAATGACATGAAAACAATATAAGCAAAAATAGGGACTAGAATATGATTAAAGGTGTCTAGTAGCTCTTAGCAATGCCTACAAAGAGCTGTCTAAGTTGAAGGTTAAGTACTGATGAAAGCTATCTTATACCTTTGAAATCTCGTCACTCTCCAAGGAGCATAGAAAATGGGTGGTAAAGATAGCATGTTTCGGTACGCTGATGGCATGGACAAGTTGTTGATGTTCTTTGGGGTTTTGGGCAGTGTTGGAGAAGGGTTACGACACCCTCTCACAATGTATGTTCTTAGCCATGTCATCAATGACTATGGTAGCTCTGGTATTTCTTTGTCTACTGATACTGTAAACAAGGTGAGCAATTTAACAGTCATGCATTGTACTTCAAGAAATGCTTTGAATGATATGTCGATTAACTTTCTGTTAATTCCACTTGTCAGTATTCTCTCAAGCTCCTGTATATTGCAATTGCTGTTGGACTTGCTGCATTTGTTGGTTAGTTCATTCTTAGTAACTCCATCTAACTACTTTCAGACTTCGTTTTTGCTAAAAGACTAGTACTACACTAATCAGTAGAGAAATCGGGAAGTTAACTGTTCCTTTGTTGCATTTTTTCGGGTCTTTGTTTACTTTGACAGAAGGATTGTGTTGGACGAGAACTGCTGAGAGACAGACTTCTCGGATGAGAACGGAATATTTGAAATCGGTCCTTAGACAAGAAGTTGGTTTCTTTGACACTCAAGATGCTGGTTCTTCCACAACCTATCAAGTTGTCAGCACCATCTCCAACGATGCCAGTGCTATCCAAGTAGCAATATGTGAGAAGGTTCGATTTCAGTTTCTTTCATTTGCTTTATTCAGTTTCAGATAAACCTGGGTGTTGAGAACTCAAAAATACACAACTAAGAGTATCTCTTTGGTACAGATTGAAATTCCTGTATATATATTATCAAAACCTGACTGAAAACATTCCAACCAAATGATTCATAATTATGCCCATCAACTTAAGATTTCATGTTATATCAGCAGAGTGATCCTACCAAGTAAATGCATATCTATAATCATGGAGCTACTAAGATTCCATGAATAGCACTTCTGCTCCATAGCACTGTATAGTTCATTTCTCCAATATCTTGCTTGTTGGCTTGGAATCTGTCTGGTGTATGCAAATCTGTTGGAAAATGATAAAATGCTTGCCCACAACTTGAGCATCATCCTTAAAGCATAGAATGAGTACAAATTTAATTATCCCATTAGCAGATAAATACAAGAAGAACTCAGAGTAGAACTGTTTTGTTAACATCCATGCTGTGATTGAAGTTATAAAAATGGATTGTTGTTGCTTGCAGATACCTGACTGCCTTGCACAAATGTCATGCTTCTTCTTCTGCCTTGTGTTTTCCTTCATACTATCGTGGAAGTTTACTCTGGCAGCTCTTCCTTTTGCATTGATGTTTATTGTCCCGGGACTTGTATTCGGGAAGCTCATGATGGACGTGACAATGAAGATGATTGAAGCTTATGGAGTTGCTGGTGGGATTGCGGAACAAGCCATTTCTTCAATAAGAACTGTATACTCATATGTGGCGGAGAATCAAACACTAGACCGGTTCAGCCGAGCACTTCAAGAGACTATAGAATTAGGAATAAAGCAAGGTTTCGCAAAGGGATTGATGATGGGAAGCATGGGAATGGTTTATGTAAGTTGGGCATTTCAAGCTTGGGCTGGCACTTATTTGGTGACTGAGAAGGGAGAAAAGGGTGGTTCTATCTTTGTAGCTGGAATCAATATAATGATGGGAGGACTGTGAGTTATTTTTATTAAGCTAACTTCTCTTTGCCGCGGACTAAGTTTATCTGATCTCAATTCTGGAAATCACAGTTCTTTTTTCATTTGCAGGAGCGTATTAGGTGCACTCCCAAATCTAACTTCCATCACAGAGGCAACAGTTGCTGCTACGCGTATTTTTCAAATGATTGAACGAACTCCAAGTATAGACTTGGAAGACAAGAAGGGGAAGGCTTTATCATATGCAAGAGGAGAAATTGATTTTCAGGACATACATTTTAGCTATCCATCAAGACCTGACACACCAATCTTGCGAGGGTTGAATCTCAGGATTCCAGCTGGGAAGACAGTTGGTCTTGTGGGAGGCAGTGGCTCCGGAAAGTCTACAGTCATTTCATTGCTTCAAAGATTTTATGAGCCCAATGAAGGACAAATTCTCTTAGATGGACACAAAATAAATAGGCTTCAGCTCAAATGGTGGAGATCCCAAATGGGTCTAGTTAATCAGGAACCAGTCCTCTTTGCCACATCTATAAAGGAGAATATATTGTTTGGGAAGGAAGGTGCCTTGATGGATGATGTGATCAATGCTGCTAAGGATGCAAATGCACATGACTTCATAACTAAGTTAACTGATGGATATGAAACACAAGTAAGCTAAATTGTCTGAACTCAATATGTTATGTCTAGATTACTACTGTTAGCGAATTTGTTTCGAAAGCATTTCATACATATGCTAATGTAAAGTTCTCCTAGCATGCCTGAGATGCTACAAAAATAAATGGTACAAGGTGATTCTTGAATTCCTAGGCATTACTTCAATATTGTATGTTCGGAATTTATTTAAGTAGAAGCTCTGAAATATGCAAATTGCTTGTGATATAGTTTTAGTTCCCAATTAATGTCCTGAGCTGATTTAAACAAAACCATCATGAATTAGATGCACAGTCTGAAATAACAGTTCATGATGGATTCCACAGGTTGGCCAGTTTGGATTCCAATTATCTGGGGGGCAAAAGCAGCGTATTGCCATTGCAAGGGCTCTGATCAGAGACCCCAAAATCCTGCTTCTAGATGAGGCAACCAGTGCACTGGATGCACAGTCTGAAAGAATAGTTCAGGATGCAATTGATCAGGCATCGAAAGGAAGGACAACAATCACCATTGCGCATCGCCTCTCCACAATCAGAACAGCAAACCTGATTGTTGTTCTTCAATCAGGGAGAGTAATTGAATCAGGTTCACATGACCAGTTAATGCAAATAAATAATGGAAGAGGTGGAGAATACTTCCGGATGGTGCAGTTGCAACAGATGGCAGCACAGAAAGAAAATTTTAATGACTTCATCTATAGAAATGATGGAAAGAACTCCTTTAGGATGAGTCCTGCTCCCAGTCCGGTTAGCTTGAGAAAAAGCACTCCACGCACCCCAGTGTTAAGCCCCTTTAGCCCAGCATTGTCTATCGGCACACCTTATTCCTACTCAATCTATGATCCTGATGATGAAAGTTTCGAAGACGACTTAAACCAACTGAATTATCCGGCACCTTCTCAGTGGCGTCTGCTGAAAATGAATGCACCTGAATGGGGACGAGGCTTGACTGGATGCTTGGCTGCAATAGGTGCTGGAGCGGTTCAACCTATTAATGCTTACTGTGCAGGATCACTTATGTCAAACTACTTCCGCAGTGACAAATCTGCTATCAAACATAAATCCAACGTATTGGCCTTGATTTTTTTATTTATTGGTGCTCTCAACTTCATCACCAGCCTCCTCCAACATTATAATTTTGCAATTATGGGAGAGAGGTTGACGAAAAGAGTACGCGAGAAACTGCTAGCAAAGCTGATGACTTTTGAGATAGGGTGGTTTGATGATGATGAGAATACAAGTGCAGCAATTTGTGCAAGGCTAGCCACTGAAGCCAGCATGGTTCGCTCCCTTGTTGGGGATCGGATGTCATTGCTAGTACAAACATTCTTTGGTTCTGTCTTTGCTTATTCAATAGGACTTGTTCTAACATGGAGGCTAACCCTTGTTATGATAGCTGTGCAACCATTAGTTATTGGAAGTTTTTATTTGAGGAGTGTTTTGATGAAAAGTATGGCCGGGAAAGCACAAAAGGCACAAATGGAAGGAAGCCAACTAGCAAGTGAAGCTGTTATTAACCACAGAACTATAGCTGCATTCTCTTCTGAGAAGAGAATGTTGGAGCTTTTCAAAGCCACCTTGAGAGGTCCTAAAGAAGAGAGTGTTAAGCACTCGTGGCTGTCAGGTCTTGGCCTGTTTTGCTCCCAGTTTTTTAACACGGCTTTTATCACACTAACATACTGGTATGGTGGGAGGCTCCTGACGGAAGGGTTAATAACCTCAGAGCGCCTTTTCCAAGCATTTTTGATACTGCTTTTCACTGCTTATGTCATTGCAGAAGCTGGAAGCATGACTAATGATATATCCAAAGGAGGCAATGCAATTCGAACAATATTTGCAATTCTCGATAGGAAAAGTGAGATTGATCCAAACAACTCATTTGGTGCTTCGAACATCAGGAGAAAGTTAAATGGCCAAGTGGAGTTCAACAATGTCTACTTTGCTTATCCAACAAGACCAGATCAAATGATCTTCAAAGGCTTGAACCTCAAAATTGATGCAGGGAAGACAGTGGCACTGGTAGGGCCAAGTGGTTCTGGAAAATCTACTATCATTGGACTTATTGAGAGGTTTTACGATCCCTTGAAAGGAGCAGTTTTTATTGACAGACAGGACATAAAGAGATACAATTTGAGAATGCTGAGATCTCATATTGCACTAGTCAGTCAAGAACCAACACTGTTTGCTGGCACTATCCGCGAAAATATTGCCTATGGCAAAGAGAATGCAAGAGAATCTGAGATACGAAAGGCTGCAGTTGTTGCCAATGCACATGAATTCATCAGGTATAAGAAATATTTAATCAAATGTACTCAGATATATTCATATGAGTGAATGTCATGGTTTACAGGACCAATACAAAAATTCTTTACCTGGTGAAGCTGCAAACGAAAGCTATAGATCTCTTGTGTTTGATTTGATTTCTTCCTTTTTGCAGTGGAATGAAAGATGGGTATGATACCTACTGTGGAGAAAGAGGAGTTCAGCTATCAGGAGGTCAAAAACAAAGGATAGCACTTGCTCGTGCGATACTGAAGGATCCTTCAATCCTGTTGTTGGATGAGGCAACCAGTGCACTTGACAGTGTGTCAGAGAGCTTAGTTCAAGAGGCACTTGAGAACATGATGGTTGGCAGAACATGTGTAGTCATTGCTCACAGACTGTCAACAATTCAGAAATCCAACAGCATTGCGGTTATCAAGAACGGAAAGGTTGTAGAACAAGGCTCACACAAAGAACTCATAGCATTAGGTAGCAGTGGAGAATACTACTCTCTGACAAAACTACAAAGCGGAAGCTCCTCTTATCAATAAAGCAGAATCATCTGGAGTCTGGACTGCCATAGGAGGAAAGTCTACTCTTTTTTAAGTCTGGACTGGCATGATTTTTGAAGAAGATTCTGTGAATCCATTACTGCAACTTAAATTTAACACATTACATACTCCTCAAGCTTAGAAATCATGCTTCCAAATGAATTTTTTTTTAATAAAATTGCTAGTTTTTGGAGAATTACAATGGCATCAAATCATGTGAAGAAAATTATGTTTTCTACTTGAGCTAAATGCCATAGCCCTGTCTCTGTTTATGACAGCACCCTGCTATAGCCCTGTCTCTGTTTATGACAGCACCCTGCTATGTCCCATTCCTTCATAAAAATGTGTAAGAACAATGCCCTCCCTTCTAAAATAACGAGACCATATAGCCCTAAAAATGTTTTTACCCTTCCACCGCATTGCAGTCTGCATTTTGCATAACATTCTCGCGATGATCAATGAATGATTTACAGGAAGGTACCATTTCAGCAAACAATAAACTTTATGGTAAAATCATCTCTGAATTTAAGTGCTGGTACAGCTTTTTACCGAGACAGAGCAAATAGATTCTGTTGTAATTTATTATTATCTTTGTCACAGAGAATTTGAAGGGTGACTAATCCATCTACTTCTATAAATAACTTGGTTTTACGTTTGAGAGTCAAAGCTGGAATACGTTCTCTTCTCTGTTCCCATCCAAATTCCTCTAAAATTACATGAACAAATATTTTCTTACAAGATTACTTGTCCAAATTATTATGCAGAAGAACGATTTTCAAATTTTTACAAGATTTCTGTACAAATTTAAATAGATCTTGTATTTGTTCTGTATTTTATCTTGTATATGTTTTAGGGATTAATTAAAAATAAAAAACATAGCTAGATATCGTCGGATATTTCAAATAAAGCTGACCTATTTTAGGGATTGATTAACAGTCTCTTTAGAATTGTAGTGGTGGTAGTGGTTCATAGTAATTTTTGCTTAGAAATATATCAAAATAAAATTTATTTTTTATTTTTAAAAATTATTTTTAAAATTAATATATCAAAATAATTTAAAAATATAAAAAATTAAATTTTAAAACAATAATATTTTAACTACATTTCCAAACACACTCTAAATCCACGCTCTAGATTCACTAATCATTTCCCCCATGAACAAAGAATGAGTTGCTATGCCAAGAAACTCCTGCGTGTAATAGTTTACGGACTCGCTCTCCTTTGTGAGTTGAATCAAACGACAAGAATTATATTATAGTGTTATTAAACTCATTCCAGTAAATTAATTTTAAAATTTATTTATCTAATATTTTTTACCTAACCTTATGTTAAAGTTGGTTTAATATGATCTAGTTATTTTAATTGGTCCCAAGAAATTTACCTGACCCGTAAAAATAATATAAGGAGAAAGTTAAAAATATATTTTTAATAAAATTGACAAAAAAAATTTATTTTGATTAAACTTATTGCGTAGCATAGGTTTAAAATTAAATCTCAGAAGAGTTGCTCTAACGTAATTTATTTGACTTGGACAATTCAAAAGCAACTCGGCCCACTGATAAAGAAAGTTTTAGGAGAAAATGAGAAAAAAAAAAGATGAAAGTAATAAAAATACATCTCACCCCAACTCTTTATCTAGTTTAGATTTAAGGGAAGTCAAAAACCTGGGTGACCCGCGCGATCGGTTAAAAACTCAATTGCAACTTATTGATTATTTAATTTTTTTTAATCAAAATAACATTGTTTTAATTTATATAAAAAAAAATGAGGTTAACTCTGGTGACCCAAGCAAAACTTATGACGATCCTTGAACCGGGTCGACCATCAGCCCGGTTTAAAAACTCTGGTTGAATTGAAAAGGAAAAGAAGTAAACAGTGAAGCTACATTAGCTACTCAATTAGGACAGTAGGGTATTAAAATCATGGCAAGCTTTATACATAAAAAGCTTTCACCAAAATCAACAGCAAGGACTCAGAAATTTCGTGCATAACCATTCCTGAACGCAAACGCGTGGCACTAAAATCAAGGAAAAGGATTATGATTTCTGGTGAAATTGCAAGGAAAATGGTAGGAAAAAACCTAGGAAACAACATCATCCTATATTCCTGCTTTCTTCAATCAATCAATCAATCGATCAAAATCTTCTTTTCACATATCAGGATACGAAGCTCAGTCACGTGACAATGTCCATAAATCCCTTTTTTTCTTTTTTCTTTTTTCCTTTTGTTTTCGCATCTTCGATCATTTTTTTGGTGAAAATTAAATTTAAAACAAATAAAAAATTTAATTTAAAAAAAACACTTTAAAAATAAAAAAACAATCCAGTTGTTGAAATGTTCATTGCTCTCATGTTTTACCAGTCGGCGAGCCATGCACAGAATTTCCGTGCTTTTACTTTAGATAGCGCTTTCTGTTGCCAAACATCTTCATAAATTCCTGGCTAATTGCTTGTTAAGACCTTCTCTCCTTGTCAGCACCATATTGTCCAAAAGCTAGCATCTTTCGTCGAAAAAACAAAGTATTAATTTCCACATCTTATCTCTAATGAAGCTAGGGGAATCTAATGCAAGAAACACAACTCTTGTCTCTTTCCAAAATTACCATTTCATTGCTTAAAAGAGTAAGAAAATGAGGGCAAAACTCCACTACTACTCAGAGTAACCCTCTCTCAGAACTCCCACAACTAGGACTCAGTACTCAGGTGACGATTTCTCCAAATGAAGTGAATTTTAGTGGAAGAGAATACTGAGAATGGGGCTGCCAAAGCTTTGCCGAAATTGAGTATCCAACAGTTTGGTGAAAAGGCAGTAATAACACTTGGTTTTGGTGAAACTGAAAGGTGACTTGAGCTCAACATTTCCAGAATAGAAAGGAGTCCATAAACCTGAATGCTCTATTCAGAAATAGAAGCAGCCACCATTTCTGGGTAGCTGATGTTCTTTCCAACAAACAGCAGGTTGTCTAAAAAATTTGTATTCGGGGAAAGCAAACCAAATTGTCTTAAATAGAGCTTAGCAAATTGCAGACCTTCTTCATTCTAATCTGTGAAAAATCCCTCTCATGCAATCATCACCTTAACATTCAATTTGAAGGGGACTTCAGTCCACAAGTTAAAGCATACACTCAGTCAATCAACTCATAAAAAAAATGACCATTCTGGAAGAAAACTGGTGGTGCCATTTATTAGCTCTCCTTTGCATCTGGCAGCAGAACAAACCAGTAATATTTCCACCAGAAAAGAAATTTGAATACTTCAATAAATTAATTGAACCTCTACACATCAACAGCAAATCCATCACAAAATGGTCAAAGCAATTTCAATTCTCTAAAAGAAGAAAATGTATATATCGTAACTTCCATGTATAAACTTCAGATACAATCTGTTAGTAAAAGAACAAGAATTTTCCAGAAAATAAAGATACCAAAAAAAACAAATCATCCCAAAACTCAAACATACCAAAATTCAGACATACTACAAGAAACAATGCCATCTAGATTCATCAAAAAATAAGCAAACCTAAAACCAAAAGGTTAGCAAAAAAAAATCCCATTTGCCCACAATAGCTCCTAATCTTATCTGCATTAGACTTGAGCTTTATGTCTTTGTGGTTGACTTTAATAATGGTAGCAATGACTTCCACATTAGCCTCCACCCTTATCTTATACCTCTTGGTCTTGAACATAAGAATCTTGTACCTCACTGAAGTAGCCAAATCCACCGGGAAAAGCGCCATCGACCCATTTGCCGGAGCTGCCTGGGAAACCACATCCCTGTCAATATTTGATATGGTGCCATTCTTTCTAGCACTCTTTTTATGCCCCTGATAAAACTTTGTTATAGTGAAATTCCCAATAACGTGGGACCTATTTGGAGTGTAAAATGTGACATTTATTGGATCATAGTACACACCCTTGTCTTTGTTGGTGTTTTTAAGTGTAAGTTCAAACTCAAGGGATGTAAGGTTTGAAGAGTTTGAGGTTTGGTCAAGAGGAAGGTAAAATTTGCTAAGTAGACAATTGGGTGATGAAGTACGCAAGCTGAGCCACATAAAAAGAGCTGTTAGCCCTAAAGTGAATATGAAGTTACAACAGCACCTACCGCAACCACCACCACCGGAATCAGGCATTATGAGGTGGTTTCCCGGTGAACCGTAAAAGGGCTATGATGGAGGAGATCAAGAAGGGAGAGAGATTGTTTTTGGGGAGAGAATAATTGAAGTTGTGGACCTTGTGGTCTTTGTTTACCTCTCGTTTTATAAAGGAGAAGAGTTGGGACAAAATGCACGATGTTTCTATCTTTGTTTAGAGATGTGATAAATGTACATGCAGGTGTTTTGGTTATAAATTCTGGCCAATGGGATCTAAGATTGGTGAGAGAAATGGAGGTGTTTGACTATTTAGACCAATGATGTTGTAAGGCAGTGGGGGGAGTACGTACACTGCTGGTGAGTAGATTGTTGCTGCTCTTCACCAGTGATAAATCTCAGTTACCTGTTATTTTTTATAATATTTTTTAAAAAATTTATTTTTATTTTTTAAAATTTATTTTTAATATTACTTCACATTAAATTTAAAACGTTGGAATATCAATCAATCCATAAGTATTATAAAAAATATAATTTAAATTTGATTCAAAATATATAAAAATAATAATTTTTTCAAACCATGCCTTACATCTCAGACAATATTTTTTAAAATCATTTATATTTTCCACATAAATACACCCATTAATTTTACACTTTTTATTGCAAACTTGGATATCATCGGTAGTTTATGTTAAAATATTTATTAATGTCCCAACAAGTGAGTTATCAATAGTTTAGTAATGTTCTTCCATGATTTTATAAATTTCTTAGCAATTTTAATTTCAGAAAGAGTAAACTTGATATTATTGGACAGCTAAAGTGGATTTTATATGGTATCCAATATATATCAAGAAAATCATAGTATATGACCATTATTTTTCAAAATGGACCGATATCT
>Ga0307518_10003655_pt1 | contig 11064 bp, 6 predicted proteins | sample 25_EM_MG_FD_203889 | JGI IMG/M metagenome (GOLD analysis project Ga0307518, IMG submission 203889) | Populus trichocarpa ectomycorrhiza microbial communities from riparian zone in the Pacific Northwest, United States - 25_EM | ecosystem: Host-associated > Plants > Roots > Unclassified | place... | reverse complement strand
ATTTTACATGTAAACTTTTGGAATGATATATTTTTTTAGATATCACATCGAAAAGCAATTTAAATTTTGAATTTCACCATCAAAGATGTATTTAATTAAATTAATAAAATTAAAAACAATATAAAAATAAATTTATATAGATTTTAAACTCAAAAAAATCTTACTACGTTAAATAATTTTTGAAATTTGACTCGACAGCTTAAAAAAACATAAGATAAAATAAAATCTCATCATGAAAACTAGTATATATTATTGGATTAAATTAACGTTCCATAAGTGATATATAGGTTATATATATATATATGACATGGTTGAAGATTCCTAATTGTACTGAGAGTGTGAGATTGATCCTTGGTGTGCTGCACTTACTAGGAAGGTGGATCAATTTGAATATTCTGATTAACATAAGCTATATTGATCCTTGTATGGCTGATTTGGGTTCCAGGTGGCAGCCAATAGGAAGGCTTGATTATGCTAAGTGGGATCCACATTGGTTTGTCTTAGTGGCAAACGATTTGAGAGCTAAACAATACATAATCTAATAATTTGGTGCATGCTGATGTCAATGGAAGCGGATGTGTAATATGGCGGGGAGCGGTGGCCCCTCCATGCTTGATCGGCTTATGTATGCCGCATTGCGAAGCATTCATCCCCATCAGTGAGTTCTTAATCTCTTTCCAAATTAAGATCTTTCAGTGAGTTCTTAATCTCTTGCCAAATTAAGATCTTTCAGTGAGTTCTTAATCTCTTGCCAGAAAGCATATATATAATCATGGTATCTTGTTCTAATATATATAGTCAATAGTTTATATATATATAAACTATTGACTATATATATATAGTATGATTAAAGCATTATATACACAATGAGCTAGAAAGTGGGATAATATTGGATTTTTTTTATGATTCAATTATTCATGCAATTAACTATGCTTTGATAATTGTTTTACATTGGAACAACCTCAATGGGATTTCTGTTGAGTTCCCATTATCATTTGCAATTAAGGTCTCGTTATTATTAATTTGTTGATGGTAATATTTCATGTGGGACGTCACAACTCACTTTGTAAAGTTGGACGTTTGCGTTTCTTATTTGATAGAATAATAAAAAAAAAAGTTGGGCATTTGTATTGTTCCCTCATATTATACGTACGTACGTGGAGTATTTTATGGATTGCTTATCAAAAAAGAAGATGCATGTATGGCTGAAGAACATGCATGAAAGACGGGTTTTTTTCTAGAATGTTTGAGACTTGCACACCGTCGGTTCGAGTCTTTTTCATAAAAGAATCAAGAATTTTACCTAAAGTAAGCTGATAAATTTTAGTACATTTTTTTTCCTAAGCTTTTGCTCACTGATCATGAAACGCATACGTCCCTTCATTTGTCATTCAAATATAAAATTATTTTTCATATTTTACATGTAAACTTTTGGAATGAGATATTTTCTTAGATATTACATCGAAAAGCAATTTGAATTTTAAATTTCACCATCAAAGATGTATTTAATTAAATTAATAAAATTAAAAACAATATAAAAATAAATTTATATAGATTTTAAGCTCAAAAAAATCTTACTACATTAAATAATTTTTGAAATTTGACTCGACAGCTTAAAAAAACATAAGATAAGATGAAAATAAAATCTCATCATGAAAACTAGTATATATTATTGGATTAAATTAACGTTCCATAAGTGATATATAGGTTATATATATATATATGACATGGTTGAAGATTCCTAATTGTACATGATTATACACACACACAGCATATATGTACCATCCAGAGAAGAGAATTGAAAGCCCCTATAAGATCGTAGACTAGACACATATATACTCCGCCATGATATATATTAAAAGATGTTTTTCTTTTTTCTCTTCTTTTCGGCTGTGAATTATATATGGAAGAACATGTGCGATTATGATCATATAGGGAATCTCAACCTAGAATGCCAAAAATTGTAAGATAATTTAATTAAACATAGATATTCCAACAATTTTAAAATAGTTTATTCTGATATATTTTATTGGCATTTTTAAGGAAGAGCTTGGTTGGAGCATATTAAAGATTCGAAGATGGAAAGCTTCGAATATAATGACAACATTAATAACTTTTTTTTTTTTTTTAATTCTAAACCATACTTTAACTGTTTTATGAATATGGAATGATGATGCATACGATTCATTAGTTCTTCCATCTTAATCCTAGATCACCTCAAATATAATTTTATTTGTCATAATTCTTGCATGTATAATTGTAGCACAATGATGCTTTGTTTTTTTTTTTTTAATGAATTTAATTTTTAGTGGTATTTTAAGATTTGGAAAAGAAGAAGAAGATTTACTATTTTAAACCCCATAAGGAAGTTATGAATAATTAAAATTATTATATAGTGTATAATTAGGAATAAATAATACCCCCTTAATATTATTACTCTTTCAAGAAAAAATAAATGAATGAGGTGAGAAAACAGTCGGCTGATGATGGGAATAAACCCCATTTTTGTATTAAGTGTCGCTAGAAGTCTGTACATCGTAGAGTAATCTTAATTATTCTCTTGAGTTGATTAGCATTCTGATTTTCCCTTAATTAATTGTAGTAGTTTTTAAAGTTTAAATGATGTTTAAGAAAATTGAAGCAATACAATTGTAATTATGTTCCGATATCGTCAATCTGTACATGATAAAAATAACTAGCGAGTAAAATAATAAATAGCGACATTTGTAATCGCCGCTAAAGGCTACTGAGCTCCGTGTATCAATCTTGACCAGCTTTTATGACAAGATCGGAATTTTATGCAAATTGGCCGTATAATACAACTGACCATCTGATTTATCACTATCGTTTGTCTTGTGGATTCGCTGAAAAAAACAACGGCATGGGCAATGATGGTGCTGGCAACACTAGAAATTTATGAGACTGGCTAGCCATATCATCTACTCATTGCAATATCTTTGATCATGAATGGCCTTACAGTGGACAATTGTCTACCATAAATCAATGACGAAGTTCAGAAAGAAGCAAGCAGTGCACCTTGCAACAAGGATTTATCAAAAAAGAGAGTTGGTGCTTCCATTGCTTAATTGAAATGTCTCTCCACTCTTGTTTGATTAACCAGTGGCAGAACAATTTTTTTAAAAAAAATTGGAGGATAAATACAAAAAAGAGTAAGATAATCTTGGATTTAGTCATATTACATAGATCAGGATTTAATCGGACGGAAGAATTTTGATCAACTTGGACATGATAAAACCAATCACAGTCCCCTTCACTTTTAGCCCCTTGTTGGCTTTATGGGGGACTAGCAGGGCCAAGACAACAGAGACCACAATTTAGAGCAGTATCGTTTCAGTGTTGAACACCACAAAATCAAGGGCTCCTCCGCAACCAATTTTGCTACACATGACACAAGCAAGTCCCGGCAGCCCATGAGCCATAGCTAGCGTGAAGCAAGCAATGATCAATGAGGTTAAGTGGAGCACCAAGTGATCTAAATGGGCATCTAATCACCTCCCAATCATAGCACAGACGCTGTGTCACGTCCTGCACCGTCGGACCGACAAGAATTGGTGCAAACAAATTGCAATGATCGATCGACTAAGAGTGGCCTTATCATGATTGTGGTTAATTTGAGGGAGCTCTTGCAAATTGCCTGGCAATGACAGGCAAGTAACTTTGCCTGGGAGATAAGTAGGGTTGCTATTCATTGAGTCAGCGCACGAGTGTCCTACAATATTGGGATCAAAAGAAACCAGACACTCAAGGCTGTGACTGCTAAATATAGAGCCTTTTGTAATTATTGGTCTTGATCTTATTCACGTCGGCATCAATGAAATTAATTATATCGGCACTCATGAGGTAAGTTTTAATCTTTTTTACTTCTAATTAATTGAAATCTTGTTCCGAAAAGGAGTAACATTTAGTTAATTCCCTTTGAAATCGAATTATTAAAGAAAATAAATTCCTACAGCATCGTTACTCTTAATCACTAAATTTGAGTAAAAAACAAAAGATTTTGTACAGTTAATTTTTATTTATTTTATATTGCTCTAAGGTAGCCTTTTATTACTGGGCAATAGACAATATAAATATAGAAAACATGTCTTCCTATATTCCTTGTTTTGAAAATAAATTAAATTTAAAATTATCTTGGAGACATTTATATAAAGTCTTTTAAAGGTGTTTAATGAACAAGATAAATGACTGAGATTATCCTTGTCTTTTGAAAATTAAATGTAGCGTATATTATGTAGAATCATTGAATTCTTTCTTATCATCTATGTTCCTGTTTTTTTAATTAAATATATTTATGTTTCTTTTATATTTGTTCTTTCCGTCCTAAAACATTAAACAAATGCAAACTAGAATACAAAAGGTTTTTTTACTAGATTCTTGTACTTGTATAGCTTGTAAAATAATTAGCATACAAGTTATATGATTAGCCTTTTGCTTCATAGATTGTGGCATTTTGTACAATGCTTTAAGAAAATTCCAAAAAGAATTGCTATTTTACAACATCTAAATAGTTTCTCTTCTTTTAAGCATTGTTATTAAACCCGGCCCGACGGGTCGATCCGGTGACTGGACCGGTCTGGATTTGTTAAAAGGCCGGCCGGTGCAACAACCCAGCAAAACATAGTCGACCCGGAGGGTCGACCCATGACCCGGGTGAACCCGGACGATATCTGGTGGTTTTTTTATATTCAAATGTAGTTTTTCTTCTATACTATTTTTTTCATATTTTTTTAATTGGTTATTAATACTTTTTAAAGTTCACTATATAAATATTAGAAAAATATTTTATTTTTTCAATGTGAGATTTGAAACCCTTTAGTATATATACTCTATGTTTTAAAAAAAAAAGTTATTTTTTAAAAGTGGGATTTGAAACCCTTTTATATATATACTCTATATTCCCAAGAAAAATGTTATGTTTTTTCAATATGAGATTTGAAGTCCTTTCGTATATATGCTCTTATGTTCACAAGAAAAAAAATTATGTTTTTTCAATGTGGGATTTGAAATACTTTAATATATATATTCTATGTTCCCATGAAAAAAATTATTTTTTCAACGTGGGATTTGAAGCTCTTTCGTATATATACTCTATATTCACAAGAAAAAAAGTTATGTTTTTTCAATGTGGGATAAAAATTTTTTTGGTTTAAATACTTCAATTTAAAAGGATAACATAGTATCTTTTCAATGTGAGATTTGAAACCTTTTCATATATATACTTTATGTTCACAAGAAAAAAGTTATATTTTTTCAATGTGGGATTAATTTGAAACCCATTAGTATATATACTCTATGTTTCCAAGAAAAAACTTATTTTTTCAATGTGGGATTTAAAGTCATTTCGTATATATACTTTATGTTCATAAGAAAAAAGTCATGTTTTTTCAACGTGGGATAAAAAACTTTTTGGTTTAAATGCTTCAACTTAAAAGGATAACTTAATATCTTTTTAATGTGAGATTTGAAGCCTTTTAGTACATATACTCTATGTTCACAAGAAAAAAATTATGTTTTTTCAATATGAGATAGAAAAAACTTTTTAAAATATTATAAGAACACAATTTTTTTTTGAAACAGATGTGATATTTTCAAAATATCTTAATTGATAGTTATAGCTAATTAAACTATGACTGGACCATTCAATCTAAGGGATTTTAGACTACAACTAGATTTCACAAGTAATTAATTAAATTGTGACTGGACCAATTATATATTACATAATGACACACTCAATATATGTAAACACCTTAGATTGATCCTAACAGGTTCGTTCTTAAGTTGTTGAACAAGTTTCATAGAGGTTTTTGTTGGGCATCTAGCTAAGTTATTGAGCGATTCCACCATGAAAGAAAAGAGCTTCAACTTGGTGATGGTGTTGGCGAGCTAGAGGGCCAAGTTGTGGTCTATAAAGTCCCCAGAATATGCATGGCTGCTTTTGTGCTGATCATATCCGTTTTTGTCCCTTTTTCAGGTGAAGATGGGTTTGGTTGGAAATATTATGGAATATGAGTGATTTTTTTTGGATAATCATTGAGTGTATATTAAAAAGATTATTAAACTAATAGCTAAAGTAAAATATAGGGACAATACAAAAAAAAAACAAAACAAAAGGGTCAGACTTAGAAAAAAAAAGATCAATTACAACAAAAAAAAAAACAAAAAAGAATACCTAAGATTATGAATGATTGCTCAATGAAAAAAGGGTAAACACAATACCAACAACATTTACATCTCTGGTTTCCACTTTCATGCATGGAAAAGGAATGAACCGAGACAAAGCAAAGAATCAAGGAACAAAAACAAAACAGGCTCATATTAGGGTTAGAACGTACGGTGCTGTTAATTGAATACCGACCCATAACTCTAAAGGCTGTATGATTTCTATTGTTTAAACCTGTTTTTCATCTTAAATTGTGAGAAGAACTTGAGTTTGAAAAAGCTTATATATAATATATAGCTTTTACTGATCTTAAACCGCAACCTTCAATGCTAATCAAACACTAATAAGGCAACATTAACATACACCAATATTAATTATCAAAATCAAGCTGAAATTTCTACAGTAAAAGTAACATAAAGCATTAAATTAATCCGTGCACTTTTGCCTTGTTTTGACTTGCAATCAACCTGGCCTATCAACTGATGCATTTCATTGGTTTTATTTGGACCCAATTATCTTTCATTGATGATATTGCTTTAATGCAAGACGGGGAACCGTTCTTTTTCTCTCCTTCTCTTTTGAATGAATCTTAAAGTACATGAAAACTTTGAAATTGATTATATATGGGAAAAAAGAAAAAAGAAAAAAGAGAGACTTACATGATCAGATGGATATATTATTATAATTGAATAGTTTAGGTAATTAATTATGTTTAAACTATACTCTCATACATAGGATTATGAAGAAATATCCCGAAATTCCCAAGTACAATTTTTGCAACTAGTAACATAAAATCTTCATGCATGCATGTTACCAAGTTCAATTAAGAGTTAGTTAATTACCAGCAGCATGCTCTGTCTTGGACACCATTATTTTTTAACACCTTTTATTTATTTCCATTTTAAGGTTAGCAAAATCAACTTTTATGTCTGAAATTTTTAAAAATTCATAAATACTTTTGTTTAAAAAAAAGATGGAAAGTATAATTAGATTTTCATTTTATCGATTACAGTAGTCCCTTTTTTTGAAAGAAAAGCGCTCATGTTTTATGAAATCCATAAAACTAAAGTTACCATCTTTTTTTAAAAAAAAAAACAATTTTTTTCTTAAAAAAATACAAGCGATTTAGAGGAGAAATTCATATTTTTTATTATATATTTTATAATAATCCTCAAAATACAAGAGAAATAGTCCATTAAAAAAAAAAACGTTAAAGGACACTAAAAAACTCAAACATCATTAAAAATCAAGAGGCTAATCCATAACATCTTAATTTCATTAAAATTAATGAGCTTCTATAATCGAAATAAACTATTAGAGTTTGAGTATATATATCTGACATTAATTAATTAACATTCTGATTAATCATCTCTATTTGAAGTCATTTTCAATATTTTTTTAAGAAACTTATCTATTATTACAAAGTAGTCTGTTCTTTTCAAAGACAACAACGATATGAAGATATTGGTTTCTTCTTTTTACGTAACATTCCTTTCATATCCTAATTTTATGACAAATTAATGAACCTAACAAAAACCATAGCGTCTCCTGCAACAAAGCTGTTCTTTAAACGAGAGTGATAGTCTTCCAGCTTATAATAAACCATCTTCTTTGAGAAAATAAAGGTCTTCCATAATTGAATGTGAAGTTATTCAATAAGCTTTGAAAAAGACAACTGTAATTGCAAAAGAAATTGAAATCATCTACTCGAAAATGCCCTGGTCAAAGATTCATTGTTCCCAAACTTTTGATATGAATTTTTATGCATTGAATAGCCAATAAGGCAGTGCTTTGCAGCTTTTTTCCCTGTGATATCTAGCTAATCGATTGAAATCATTCACCAAAGACACGAAAAACTTTGTATATATATATGCTCTCACTTTCATGGAAAGCAAAATGTTCAATTGAAAAAACAGAAAACTATCCATATATAATATGTTTTTTTAAAAAAAATATATATTTTTCATATGATAGCTGATTGATTCCTGTGAAGGCTGAATATTTAGCCATTGATTGATGATCTTTTTTTTCGTACACAACTAGCTAGTAGAGACATTGATGAACACTATAAAGAAATGACAAGGACAAAAAGTGATTTTCTTTTTATCATCTTGGTCGAGTCAAAAAAACGCATGTTGAGACAGACAGACAGATCGACTTCGCTCTTTTTATGTGCTCTCTACACGAATGGAGTTTCTTTCCCAAAAGATGGAAGAAAGGCAAAACTTTGGGAAGTTGGACCAAAATAGTGTAACGTTTTGACGTTAATTAGACATATATTAAAAGTACTTGGTATTTTAATGCAGTAATAAATAGTAAAATGCTTTAGCCTTTTTTTCAATTTGATTCTTAAGAATTTCTTTCTTTAACTTTATTTTTCAATATTAAGTTTAATAGTTATTGAATTTCATAATTTATTTTCATTTATTTTCTATAAAATTATTTCGATCTCATGACCTAAATTTTACGAGTTAACCCGGGTAATTGTTTTTATTTTTTTTAATTTCATCCTTCAACTTTCGGCTGATTGAGAATTAAATTTTATATATTTTTTATTTATTTTCTATAGGTTTATCACGATCTCATGACTCGAATCACGAGTTCTGTGGGTTAGTCAGGTTGACTCAGGTTTTTTTATCCCTTTTTTAATTGATTTTTTTTTTAATTTTCTTTTAACATTAGGTTGATTGAGATTTTGACTTTATTTTTTTTTTATTTCTTTGGATTTGTCCCAGTCTTATGACTTAAGTTTGATAGGTTAACCCAAATTTATATGGGATATTTTTTTTTGTTTTTTAATTATTTTTTTTAATTTAATCTTTCAACATTGAGTTGACTGAAAATTGAGCTTCATAATTTTTTTTATTTGCTTTCGATGAGGTTATTACGGTCTCAAGACTCAGGTTATGGGTTAGCCTGGCTATTGATTTTAGACCAGCGAGTTAAAGATCGAACAACTCATCTTGCTGCTGATTATGAACGACTCAGTGCTGAGAATGCCAAACTCCACCAATTGATAATAGAGATGAGATCATAGATGAGTGATACATGTGCTCCCTCTTGTTCACCCTATGGTTCAGGCGAAGACTCGTCTCCTCCTTCAACGCTTCATAATCAGCATCTTGCTGCTGATTATGAACGACTCAATGCTGATAATGCCAAACTCCACCGATTGATAATAGAGATGAGATCATAGATGGGTGGTACATGTGCTCCCTCTTGTTCACCCTATGGTTCAGGCGAAGACCTGTCTCCTCCTTCAACGCTTCTATTCTATATTAATTGTATTTGAACTTATAAATTTTTAAAATTATAATAAATATTTTAATTTTATATTAATTTTTTTTTATTTTCTATCACTCTGTTTAATATATTTTTAAAAAATATATATTTTTTAAAATTATTATTGAGGGGTTACCGACAGACTAGAAAGTTGAAAAATAATTACTGCAAATGATACTGCCATTGTTTACTCATTGGCGGAATAACAAACAATTTGTTTGACGGTTATATGCCAAAATTATCGACGGACAAAAAAAATCACCGATGAAATGATATACAATTTTTCTATCAGTGACATGTTATATTCAGCGATGGAAATACCGATGGAGTGAAGTGAGTAAAGTTCTTTTTTTTTTTTTTGCATGTTTTGTCCGTCAGTAAATTCATTTGTAAAAGTATTACTGACGGACTCATCGACATACCACAAATTACCGACAAGAGTTTATCCGACAGATTATTTTTATCCATGAGCCTGTCGGTAAGTTTCATGCTGATAAACCTTGAATATAAATACCGAAAGAAAATTTCATCAATAAATCTAAAAATTCTAGTAGTGTTCCTCCACGATGGAACATATCCTAAAGTATTATGTGATTACTTTAATTCTTATAGTTTTTGTTTTCCATAGTTTTCTTTCCCAAGTGATATGATGAAGCCTCCTGTGCTCAACAACTTGTGCCATTCAATAAACATATGCTGGAGGGACTTTTCTTCCCTCTAATTTATACCAATCGATCGACGTTCTCAACACTACATTCTCATGTAAAATGATTATTGAGAGATGAATTAGATGCCCATCTTGAACAAATGTTTCTTATGTGCTTAGGAATTGAAACTAGAGATGATGATATATATATTTCTTTTTTGATATATCAAACTCAATCCAAATTGATAACAAATTTGTCTACAATTATTAAATATTATATTGTATAGGTGCTTGGAAACCAGACCAATTGTCATAGTTACCGTAAGAACAGAGAAATCATTTGATTCCTTAGTGGTGTTAGCATCAGCACAAATAAAGCACTATATTGACAAAACAATGGTGATTAATTAATTAATTAATTAATCAGAAAATTAAGGGCAGAATCATACAGTCCTCATTGGGTTAATAAAAAATTGCATGCCGTGGACATTACATATTTCTTCGCTTCTTAGGAGAACTAGTGATGCCCAATTTTTTTTTTTTTTATGGTCCTAAAGAAATCCTTAACACATTTGCCTACCTTCTTCATCGAGTTTTTCTAGACCTAAAAGTACAGATATCACAGTATTAATTAGTTCATCAATTCTTCTCTTCACGACAGCCAGAAGCAGCATCTGCGTTTCTCCACATATACTATCCATTAAAACTATCATAATTAATTACAGTTAGTTTTACTAATGACTTTTTCAGCATGATGATAAAAAAAATTATTTGCATTGGTTAATGTTCATATATTGTCTAATCATCAATCACTTGTTAATTTTAAATGATGAATCTGTTGGGGATATTCCGGCTCCTCCATGCGCGGACCGGGGGTGTACTGATAGTTGCTCATAGGAGGGTAAAGCACACTGACACAATATTTAACGTGGTTCGGCAAAACCGCCTACATCCA
>Ga0307518_10003654_pt1 | contig 11065 bp, 11 predicted proteins | sample 25_EM_MG_FD_203889 | JGI IMG/M metagenome (GOLD analysis project Ga0307518, IMG submission 203889) | Populus trichocarpa ectomycorrhiza microbial communities from riparian zone in the Pacific Northwest, United States - 25_EM | ecosystem: Host-associated > Plants > Roots > Unclassified | place... | reverse complement strand
TGCACAGGAACTCAGGGAGAGGCTGTCCCAAGAGTAGGACATAGTCAAGGTCTGCTGCAATAGTGGAGAAACATTCCAGAGAAAATGCGGACTCCATAGTGACTGATGAAGCAGGTGTCTGGATTGCGGGTGGAATATCTCCGTGGGAAATAAACAGATTTACGTCGGAACTTGACAGACAGATAGACCATGGTCTAGGCTCCATGATGGTATAGTCACGTGCTTGGTAGCTTCAAAAACGATGGAGCTATTCAAAATATCGGAATGCCGGCACTGGGCGCCTAAATTTGACATTTGGGCGCTAAAAATGATTCTTCTCTTTCTCCTTTGTTTCTCAATCGTTTCTTCTGCTTCTTTGGTTGTTCTGGTATGGGAGTTGGACTGCAGAAGGCTGCACTCCTTTCTCATACCAAAAAGATCATTATTCATTGGACTCTTCTGCTTCTTGACAGTTCTCGTGCGATAGATGACTGTCAGCGATGGCATTCATCTCTTGTATCAGGATAGTCATTCTTGTGCAATAGATGGCTACGACGAGCTTGTATCCATTCTTCGCATAAGGATAGTCTTGACTTTGCATGATATGGATAGTGAGGGCTGTCTGTATCCCTCAAGTCAGGACAATCTTTCCACAGATCTTGGGTGCGTTCTTCACATTAGTTTCATTGGCTAACTTTCTCCATGTCCACAGTACCAAACACGTTTGGTGCATGACACCAGGTACTTTGAAACCTTCGGGTTGCTCCATGTAAATTTCTTCATCGAGTCACCCATATAAGAAGGCAGTCTTGACATCAAGACTTTCAATTTCCCAGTCATTTTGACATGCGTAAGCCAGAAGCAGTCATACTGTTTCAAAACGTGTGACCGGTGAGAAGGTTTCATTGTAATCTTCACCATAGATTTGTGAAAAGCCTTTCGCAACCAAGCGGGCTTTAAATCTTCCATCCGATTTCTTTGCGAATACCCAACGGCATTTGACGGGTTTTCGATCTGGCGGACAATCCACCAAAGTCCATACGTTTCTATCTTCGATAGATTTGATTTCTTCCTTGCATGCCTGTTCCCATTTCTTTTGTTCTTCCAAAGGATAATTCTTTACGTCCTTGTAGTGGTACGGAATTCCTTTGAGCGGTTTTGCCGCTTGTTTCATGATGTAATTGAGAATGTAGTGCTTTCCCAGCATCATCATGGTATCAACATCTTCGTTTGGAACAACGATGTCTTCCATTTCATTCTCGTCTTCATCCATGTTTGGAAGTGGAAGTACAATTGGGATTTCTGCAGGTGCAGGAATATTTTCTCCTGATTCGACCATTGGTTCGGGCTGAGGGATACTTGGTACTCCTCGCTCTAGAACCGTTCTTGTCCATTCTCGTTCACTTGCAATTTCTCGTTCTATATCCACTGGATTTCTTTGACCATAAACATTGTCCGGTCTCACAGGTGGATTACGAACTCGAGGGGGATTGCGACGAGGAGGTGGTGGAGGAAGTGGCACTCTCCTTGGCGGTAGTGTGCGATATCTGTTAGGAAATCTTCCTCCTTCCTCTGGCATGTTTGAACCTTGTGGTTCTGGTCTAATTGAATTAGGAGTATTAGAACCTCCTTGAGGAGCTTGCGCGTCATTGTCAATGACTTCCTCGATAGTAGGTTTTGGAGGGCGTTGGGTTGGACTTTGTGGCTTTGTGGTGTCATTTGAATCATCACCATTTATATGACCATCACCTGGTTGTGGTGGGTCAATGGGTGGAAATTCCAGATCGTCGGGTGGAATTTGGTGATTATTTTCATCGTTATTACCTGTTGCTTCTTCTTCAGAAGGATGAATTGGTTCAGGTATATCGATTTTCTTTTTCAACTTTTCTTCGGGACAATTTGGGAAGAGATTTTCAATGAATGTGGCTGTTGTTTCCACATATATAGATCTGTTATTCCGCAAGAAGCGGTAACCTTTTGTTCCTGGTTCATAGCCAAGGAATATCATCTCTTCGGCTTTCGGAGTAAGTTTGTCTTTTCGCTTGTCCTTTGGAATATGGACATAAGCTAGACAACCGAATACTCGAAGATAGGATATGTCAGGTTTCTTGTTGAATAGGAGTTCAACAGGTGTTTTCCAGTTGATGCGACGCATTGGTGTTCTGTTGTAAACATGAACTGCGGTGTCAAGGGCGAAGTTCCATAGGTTCTTCGGTAGACATGCTGCATGTCGCATTGTTTCTTCTTTCTCGAGTAAGGTCCGATTGAACCTTTCTGCACGACCATTTTGTTGTGGATGATCCGAAACGGAGAGTTGTTGTTCTACCCCTTTAGAGGTGAGGAAGGTTTTAAATATGGTTGCCATAAATTCTCCTCCTCGATCAGAGTGTACTCGGAGTAGTGAATGACTGGTTTGCTTCTCAGCCCAGGTTACCCAGGTAGAGAATGCAGCGGCGGTGTCTGACTTTAACCGCAAAAGGCAAACGGTCCCATATCCAGAGTAATCATCGATGATCGTGAGACAGTACTTGTGTCGATAGTACAACAAAATGGGGAACTCGACCAGGTCGCAGTGTACCATTTCAAGTATCTGGTCTGCTCATTTTTCAGAAGATGGAAAAGACCTTGAAGGCATCTTGCCAATCTGACAGTCAGGACAGAGTGGAGCCTTTGTAGGTATGTCCAATTTCTCAATACCATTGGTAGCGCAAGTAGCATGCCGCATAGTTTGAGGGTTAGGATGACCTAGACGACTATGCCATAGATCATAAGAGTTGAAATTATTAGTTACGGTTGCACATTGCACCGTTGAGAGGGATTTAATGTCCAAATCCACGAGAAGTCCAAGAGCTCCAGTCTGATGTATCAGTTTCCCATGGAACCAATGGAGATTGTTTCTTGGAATTAACCTAGTCCCTTCCAAGAAGACTTCATTTCGTGAATCGAAGACACAAGTTATCTTCGCGTCAGTGTATAGTTTCATTTTGAGCTTCAAGGTAAGCCATTGAAGTGAGCATATACGTCTATCTCCAGATGGAGAATAGTAAACGTGTTGAAGATAAATTTGTTTTTGAACATTGCCAACTTTAGCTTTGAAGGCAACTGTTCCTATGCCTAAAAACTGAATAACTTCAGCGCCAGCAGTACCCACATTGACTGGTTTTGGTAATTTCTTGTAGGTCAAGAAATCCGCAAGGAATGGCATGGAGTGGTCGGTTGCACCGGAGTCCATTAGCCATAATCCATCTAAATGTTTGTGCTTGGGGCAGTGTGATTCAGTTTTTTGTCCTGAATGGTTAGATGATAAGCAAGGACACTTGTTGTCACTCTCCTTAGAGGTGCACAAGGTGTAACAGTCAAAGCTTTCATCGTTATATTGGTCACAAACAAAACTGTCGTCCTGATACTTTATGGTCCCATCATCAGGAGTCCGTGGTCTCGTAGCTAGTCTATGTGCATATTCCTCATCATCCCTTTTTCATCTTGCCAGGTCATTACGCACAGAACGTAATGTTGACTCTGTAGCAAGTTGGGATGGAGTGAGCACGGACCAGCCTGTCTCAGGAATGTTAGAGATGGACCCAGCATCGGATTCATCGTCAGAGTCTCCTTGGAGCTCGACGATCTGAGCGGTTTGTTCTGCAACGTTTTGACGTTGCTTGCCTTTACCCTTGTAGGGTTTTCCTTTTCCTTTCTTTCCTCCTCCTTTTCCCTTTCCACCACCCTGATTCTTCGGCAGGAATGAGGAAGGGCCAGTGGCGGCGTTAGGAGTGAACATCTTTTTATAGTCATCGCGGTGATCCGCAGTACTGTGACGTCCAGAACACTTCTTGCATCTAGGGCGAGAAGGTCCAGCCTGCGCATTTTGCTCCTTCCAATCCTTTAGACTTGGCATTATAGATTTGCCTGACTTTCTGGACCATTCTTCCATTATTTTAGGAAGTACAGCGTCAAACGTTAATTGTTGAACACCAGCTGTAACTTGAGCAGCTGTTGGATTGACGTGTAAGGTGGCCAGAAGTGTAGAAGCGAATCCTTGCCAGTCATTCGGTAAGGCACCAAGAAGTAACATCGCCTGAGCGGAGTTAGGGAGAGTTAGGCCGTTAGAGGCCAGATAACCGATCGTGGATTGCATTTGGTTTAATGCAGGAGTAGGATCCTGGTTCCCTTGAATTGTCATCCGTGTGAGACGTTTAAACTCAACAAAGACACCGGCAGCGCCAGGAGTCCCATAAGAGGTGTTGAGTTGTTCCCACGCATTGTGTGGGTCGTTCTCGTTCATCAGATTCTGTCTGATGAGTGCGGATGTATAGTACGTGATTGTACCAAGGGCCTTATCCCGATTGGTTTCATAAGTTGCTTGTTGCTCGGCGGTTGCACCACCCTGTCCAGCAACGACAGCGGCAACTTGAGTGTGCGCATAGCGCCAAACTCCCATGACCTGTAAAAGCGATTTCATGGCGGACTTCCACTCCAAGTAGTTGGAGGCGCCAGTGAGAACGGGTGTGGTTTTCTTCATGTCTCCAGTGTTTCCAGACATAATGATTCTGATACATTCAAAAATCAAAAAGATTTAGTAAAATCAGTTCTGGTACATTGGTAGAAGTAGAAGTGGGAAGAAAGATTTCTTCTTCATCAGACGATGAAGAAGTTTCGGACGTTGTATCCTCTTCTGTTGAAGATGAGGCATCCGAGGAGTCCGTAGGTATCGTAAAGGTCGAACACAACCATCACCTAGGTAAAATGTCAAGGAAAAAGTCCAAATCATAATCAGGACAGTAATGGTAATTGGAGACAACCCTGTTGCCGTCCAAAGACCAGAACTCGTAAGTAAGCATAGACCGTGGAAAAATTTCGTAAGGTGTAAAAAGAACAACCAGAGCCTTATTGTACAAGATGTAAGCAGAGACGGACTTAAGAAGTCCTTTATCAGATTTCCAAAGTGGTCTACCCTTCCCAGAATAGGGAATAGGGTGCCAATAGGGACTTGGGAAGCACCTAATCAAGGGCTCCTCCAGGAATCCCGGAATCTGATTGTTCCGCATCAACATCGATAGCTTCATCACCTTCTCGTCCAGCCTTGTGCCTTTCGTGCAGGAGTGCGAGATCGTCGCATCGATCCTGACTAGACGGCCAGTGGGGCTGGAGTCCATGGAACAAAAATGCTCCATTTTGGTAGTCCGCCATATCGAGATGGATGAGAGTGGTGTGAGCCAACCAGAGGTCCCTGCTTTCCTCAAAGAGGAGACCGGGCCACTCCATGCACACGGGTATCGAGTACTGAGCTCGTCACGTTCTCTGCTTCCAGGTATACCGGAAGTTGACTTCGAGCCAGTCGTGCCAGTCCCGAAGAGTTGGGATAGCTCCGGAAAATCGGTGCGCAGCATAGAGAGGATGCCGCCATCTGCTGGCTGGCTGGTAGATCTCTGGGCATGCGTCGATCCAGAACGCTGGGACGGTCACGAGAGCAGGATCTTTATAGTGAAGGGATGGTAAATCCTTTCCGACGAAGTTAGCTCGGGCATGTGGCATTGAGTACATATGGAGCTTAGCGGAAGGGAGAACGGAAGATCCGTGGAAGGCCCAATGGACCTGTGGATTCTCTGGGTATACGATAGCGTTTTCCTCACCGACAAGTCCTCTGACTTGGCCTTCTTCTGGAGCGAGGAAGGGGTTTGCTGCAAGAGGAAGGGGGGTGTCCTGGATGCGTCTCCGGTAAGCCGGAACTACAGCCTGGACTACTGTACCACCATACTGCTCAGATGGATGAACATCCAAGTGGGCGGCATGACCCATACCGCATCGTAACTCAACATAGTATTCCTCTGAGACTCCCTGAATGTACTGAGTCCAAACTCCTCCTGTAGAGGGCGGACCGTTCTCCTCCAGATTGGGCTGAATGTCAGCAGCGACTTTTCCTTCAGCAATCACGTCAGGGCACAGGCGCCAGCGCTCACGAAGAGCTGCTCGGCGGTCAGCGGCGTAAGAAGGTGGGGGAGTCGGACCTCGTCGCCGTTGTACCACTCGACGATTACCAACCCTAATGATCCTTCTTCCCTGCTCAGTCCTTCCCCTTTCCTGAATCTGTAGCTCGCTCTCACTCCTCGCTAGAGGTGCTGGAACGTATTCTGGCGAGCTGCCTCGAGATGAGTTCCGCCTGGAGATCGGCCTGGGCCTGCTCTCGTGCGAATTCCTCGAGTCAGAGTCGGATGTCTGTTCGAAGGTAATTGGCATCTGAAACGTTATCAATGAATATCTCTTCATCATAAGGAAGAGATTTGATGATAACAGATTGCCAATGTCTGAACAAGATGCGAAACTGGTAGGGCAAAGCCCACCGGGGATCAGGAACCGGAATGTGACTGTCAATATAACCGTAAAAACGGTCATGATTAATGAAGGATAACTGATCCTGCATATTAAATGGCAAAGGCCTTCTAATATGTCCCAAATTTCCATTGAGCTGATCGGCTCTGTGAAATGTCCTTCCCTGATACTGTTGGTAATTCGCAACAGCTTCTCTCCAATAATAATCCACTGTTTGGTGGACACTTGGAGGGTCAACGACGTTAGAGGTATCACCCTCTTCGTTAGGACCATCAAGGGGGTTGTCAACGTTAGGGGGGTTACCCAAAACATTAACGGGAGCAGGAGCAGTAGGTGACTGCGAGGTAACAATGAGACGAACTGCATAGCACACAAAGAGTGCGGCAATGTAGTTGTATCTCCAGCGTTCAAACCAAAACACAAACAAAGAATATATCATAAGAGATATCACGGCAAAAACAAACGGTAACTCGTGAAGAACTTCAGCTACGAGCTGTTCAAGATTCATAACAGAAGACAGTGACGTAGACAGTACTGCTGTGTGTGATCTGCTATGGCCTTAAACAGGGCTCATAACCTTTAGCAACAAAACTGGGGCAACAGCAGTGGAGGGACGCAAGCATACCTTTAATAGCTAGTAGCTGGTTCTTGAAGTTGAGTGTTGTTTGAGTAGCAAGTAACGAGAGAACAGTTGAGACTGTATTGAACTAAGGAACTACAGGGAATCCTACAGGGTATATATACCTGTGGTACATGGTCTGTGCGTAGATAAGTATTATTCTCGCCTATTTTACCATATTCCCATATGTAGTGAGTGCACTTTCCATATACGTAGTTATCTGGAAATGTGCCTGCAACATACATCAGCATGTGTTAAACACGTGCCTAGCTTGTGATAGTTCCGGCTATCTTGTGGAGCCGGTCATGTGATCTACCGGTGTTCCGGTTATCACTACTCCAAATCACATGTAACTGTGATCTCTGAAAACCTCCAAGATTAGATAAGATAAGATATCATCATACGTTCTTGTCGACACTGCCAAGAGCACTCACTATTTGACCTTGTCATTCAAAAACAGAATGTTCATGGCATTCAGAAGCCTTTATCATGATGGATGTTAGTGTTGATTAACTTCTGGGACATGGTTATGTATAATGTATTCTGGTCTTGATGACATGTCAGTGCCACTGCCACATCACATTAAGTTAGGCTTGGGTTGAGGATGGACTAAGACTAAGTTACTCAAATCTGCAGTCACAACTTTGGTCCCTCTGTACACTTTACTTGGTATACAACATTGTCAAGACTCAAAACATTCTTGCCACTTGGACCCATGTGCCATTTTACTGAGGTCCAACTCCACACATCCTTGGGAAATAACCAGCCTGGTCCACATACTGAAGAATGGCTCTGCCATTGGACTTGGCACCCACAAAAGTAACTGGCCATGTTGACCTCTAATCCATCCATCTGCATGAAGTTTAACACACTGATGGAAGTCTTGGCCATCATGAGAACAGAACTCTTTTTCTCTATTATGCAATGCATGGGATGATACAGAAGAGAACCTAATAGGGGGATGTGTAGCATGATGGACATTGCCAATTGGCATCATAGCAGCATGGTCATCTATTGCAAATCAGGTTGAATATAACAATATCACTAAAATGCATGGAAAACTCACCACTGAGTGAAGAATACATAGACTTTTCTTTTGAATGAGAACCTTTCCTTTCAAAATCATTGCAAATTCCCACATTTCTCCTGGCATCCCACACTCTAACAGTCATGTCATATGAACCAGACACAATCCTTGTTCCATCAGGAGAGAATGCAACTGAAAATACATGACCAGTGTGGCCCTGAAGTGGTCTTCCAATCTGCACACCCCTATTAGCATCCCAGACACATACTGTGTTGTCATGTGAACCTGACACAATTCTTGTGTCATCAGGGGAGAATGCAACTGAAAAGACATAGCCAGTGTGACCTTGAAGTGGGCTTCCAATCTGTACACCCATCTCAGCATCCCAGACTCTCACAGTATTGTCATGTGAGCCTGACACAATCCTTTTGCCATCAGAGGAGAATGCAACTGATGTGACATAGTCAGTGTGGCCTTGAAGTGGACTGCCAATTTGCACACCCCTGTCAGCATCCCAGACTCTGACAGTCTTGTCATATGAGCCTGACACAATCCTTGTGCCATCAGGGGAGAATGCAACTGAAAAGACATAGCCAGTGTGGCCTTGAAGTGGACTGCCAATCTGCACACCCTGCTCAGGATCCCAAACTCTCACAGTCTTATCATGTGAGCCTGATACAATTCTTGTTCCATCAGGGGAATATGCAACTGATCTGACACTGTGGGTATGGCCATGAAGTGGACTGCCAATCTGGACACCCCTCTCAACATCCCAGATTCTCACAGTCTTGTTATTTGAGCCTGACACAATCCTTGTGCCATCAGGAGCAAATGCAACTGAAAGGACTTGGCCAATCTCATCCTGAACTAATCTGCAAATCTGCACACCTGTCTCAGCATCCCAGATTTTTACTGTGTTGTCAAAGGAGCCTGATACAATCCTTGTGCCATCAGGGGAGAATGCAACTGAAAAGATCCAATGACTGAGGCCTTGAGGTGGACTGCCAATCTGCACATCCCTCTCAGCATCCCACACTCTCACAGTATCATCTGAACTTGACATAAATCTTGTGCCATCAGAGGAGACTGCAACTAATCTGACATCACCAATGTGGCCTTGAAGTGATTTGCCAACCTGCACACCCCTCTCAGTATCCCACACTCTCACAGTCTCATCACCTGAGGCTGATACTATTTTTGTGCCATCAGAGGAGAATATAACTGAAAGGACATAGCGAGTGTGGCCTTGAAGTGGACTTCCAATTTGCACACCCATCTCAGCATTCCAGATTCTCACAGTGTTGTCCTGTGAGCCTGATACAATCCTTATGCCATTGGGAGAGAATGCAACTGATGTGACATAGTTGGTGTGGCCTTGAAGTGGACTGCCAATCTGCACACCCCTGTCAGCATCCCAGACTCTCACAGTGTTGTCACGTGAGCCTGACACAATTCTTGTGTTATCAGGGGAGAATGCAACTGATGTGACCTGGTCAGTGTGGCCTTGAAGTGGACTGCCAATTTGCACACCCCTGTCAGCATCCCAGACTCTGACAGTCTTGTCATATGAGCCTGACACAATCCTTGTGCCATCAGGGGAGAATGCAACTGAAAAGACATAGCCAGTGTGGCCTTGAAGTGGACTGCCAATCTGCACACCCCTCTCAACATCCCAGACTCTCACAGTCTTGTCAGATGAGCCTGATACAATCCTTGCTCCATCAGGGGACAATGCAACTGATGTGACATAGTCAGTGTGGCCTTGAAGTGGACTGCCAATCTGTACACCCCTCTCCATATCCAAGACACTCATAGTTTTGACATCTGCTGAGACCAACACAATCCTTTTTCCATCAGGGAAGATTCCAATTATAGAAGTAGTTTCAGGCACATGAAATTGAATCTGAACAGATGGCCACTCTTTGTGCTGCCCTGCAGCCACTTTTGCAATGCAAGGAAATTTTGCCCTTAGAACCCTACATAGCATTGAGTGTTGAGGAGCAAATGGCAGTGCAGAGAGGTATAAGTGGGGAGTGCTTGCCAGGGGTGCACTGGAAAGGTTGTGAATGAACTTTACACCATCCTTTGCCAGTGCTGCAATATTTTCATATGTATTCTTCCCCTTGAACTGTCATGTTACAAAGCAACTCATTATCTCATAGACTTACTCACCTGCAACCACTTCCCAACACTTGAAAGAGCTGTTGCTGCATTGCCAAGTTCATCCAGCAAACTCAGAGCTTCCAACCAAAACAAGACTTTTTCATTCCCCACAATATCCTTGACATGCTCTGCAAGAACAGGATCAAACTTGGTGGCCTGCAGATGCTTGGCCCAGAACCGACATGAGTATGAGAGGTGGGGTGGAATCTTGGCTTCAATTCTCTTTGCAAGATCAGGGACCTCCGAGTTGAGTAAGTAGGAGGTCTCTAGATCACAAATATTAAAGCATAGACCACTGTCAAGGACACAAAGTGATGCAATGGCTAGATCCGCCTGAATGTCAGACTCCCCAATAAAGTAGTCTCCACTCCGAGAATGATCAGTTAGGAAGTCGTAGAAAGAGCCATGAAGTGGCCGGACAGGATTGGTGGGGTCCGTGACACCACTTAGCAATGGACCCAAGAAATGGAGAACAATCACCACATCAAAATTACTGTGCTTGTAGGAGAAGTGACGACGCATCGCGTTCAGTGCATCGATTGGGAGTGGCTCCAGCGTATGGAGAACTTGCCGCATCACAGAGCAGAAGCGTACAAGAGCAGTCCGCCTCTTGCTTACAATGCTCTCCAGAATTGTGTGATACATGGTGTCCAGAAGGGATTTCCCCTCTCTTGATACACGGACTATCGCGTTGCTGAAGCGCTCCTGGACCGATTCGCCAGTGGTATCCTGTCTGATGTACTCGCAGGCAAGACGAGCCCACTCAAATAGGCCATCAGCTTTCTGAGCAATTTGGCTGACTTCTCTCTCTCCGATGTCCTCGAGATCTTTGAGTTGCACGGAAATGAACAGACGGATATCACGTTCGGTAAACGCAACAGGGACATCATCCAAAGACACGGTTTTGACATGAGGAGCATTGTATAACACGGCCTGGATGTCAGGCAATG
>Ga0307518_10003652_pt1 | contig 11067 bp, 16 predicted proteins | sample 25_EM_MG_FD_203889 | JGI IMG/M metagenome (GOLD analysis project Ga0307518, IMG submission 203889) | Populus trichocarpa ectomycorrhiza microbial communities from riparian zone in the Pacific Northwest, United States - 25_EM | ecosystem: Host-associated > Plants > Roots > Unclassified | place... | reverse complement strand
CTGATGACAAGAGAGCATCAGTAAGCAAGGGATGAGTCACTGCACAGCAGAAGGAGTCATTGATGCACAGCCTAAGAAGTTTGATGGGGGGCTGCATACCATCAAGAATTTGATGGGACAACAATGGGGAAGATCTGGGATAAATAGGGGGATTGATCTGAGACAAAACAGCCATAAGAAGGGTACCAGGGGTCCAGAGGTCTTTTGGGGGGTCAGCATACACTAAGGTATAGTGCATGTGTTCTAGCGCTGCTGAAGCGCAATCATGGGCTCCCTTGATGAGCTCTCTTCTGGGAAAGAACGAGAGAGGGTTCTTCTTCCTAATAGCACTATAAAGTGAGGGCATAACTGTCATGGTGCTGGGGGATGTCATCTGAAAGTAGGGAAGCGGATAGAGTATTGAATTCAACACATCCAGGGAAGCAAGACGAATGACAGAGGAAGATGGACATGGCAAGTATCTGGGAGGAAGGGTCCATAGGCTGAGGGCTCAGGGGACACAGAGACAACCAGAGAAGACTTCTCAAGCTTGACAATAGACCTAAGATGACCAAAGTATGTCCTTGACGCAGGACTGACAAGGAGAATGCACTGACCGAGAACAAGAGGGACAGAGGGAGCAGGCTGGGAAGATATGTGCCAGGCAGTGCATGGGAACTCTGGGAGTGGCTGTCCTAAGAGCAGGACATAGTGGAGATCTGCAGCAATAGCAGAGAAATGATCCAGAGAAAATACAGACTCCATAGTGAGCGATGAAGTGAATGTCTGGATTGCGGGGGGAATATCTCCGTGGGAAATGAACAGATTTGCGTCGAACTTGACAGGCAGATAGACCACGTCCTAGGCTCTCTGATGGTATAGTCACATGCCTGATAGCTTCAGAAACGATGGAGCTATTCAAAATATTGGAATGCCGGCACTGGGTGCCTAAAAATGACATTTGGGTGCTAAAAATCATTTCTTCTCTTTCTCCTTCATTTCTCCATCAATTCTTCAGCTTCTTTGATCATTCTGGTATGGGAGTTGGACTGCAGATGTGTGCATTCCTTTCTCATACCACAATTGATGTTATTCCTTCAGTTTCTTCTGCTTCTTGGCGGTTCTTGTGCGATAGATGGCTACGATGAGGGTCTGTTATGCTTATCCTTCACATAAGGATCATTCGATATAGGCATTATCTTCCATGTTCACTGTACCAAACCTGTTTGGTGCATGACATCAGGACGGGCAAAAACAATTTGTAATCCAGAGCTGCCCTCAGCTCTTGGGACAGTAGTTTGGAACATAGCTGTTCCCTCTGGCAAGAATAGTTTGCACCTGGCAAGTTCAGCTTCATACACAGGGGCTGGAGAGATCGTGGTATCGATGCCACATAGTTCAGGGGGAGCCTGTGAAAATCAAGAGAAGAATCGGACAAGAGCCAAGTCAGTGTTATAGTAGATGGGCTCTGTAACAATCGCTCCATCCCTTTCCCACTGAATGATGCAGGTGGCATCATGGATGATGTACACAGAGAAACAATGCATACAAAATTGTGAGGCAAGCTGTGCTGCTGCATAAGCCCTGATCTGGCCCAGGGTGTTGGTCTCATTGGGTTTTGTAGAGATGAAGGCAGTGTCATGGCAACCGCAAGGAGGGCAGATGAAAGGGTCATCCCAATCGTATAGTTAGAACTCAACGTGCATATCAATCAATGACGAGTCACAGCCTGTGGGGACATTGTCACCAAGCAACCTGTGATAAATGGAGATGTCGGGCTTGGTCTGAAAGGTATACCCATTTTCTGTGTCTCCTCAACAGTGAGTATCCAAAAGAATGAGCTGTGGGGCAAATTGACCCATGGACTCAATCTGGCACAGGAACATTGAGTACCGAGTGTTGATGCAGTAGCCTCACTCACAAAGGGACCATACATCTTCAACTTGTCCATAGTATCAATGGTCGTTTGGAAAGTGCCCTTCTTGAATTGATGTGAAGATCAATGATGGCCATAAATATGAGTTATGGGGAGGAATGCATCAAGGAACTGCTGGACAGGCATGGGTCCAACCATAGATTTTCCAAGATCTCGCCCAATGGACATCAATAGGGGGTGATGAAAGTGGGAGTATGTGGAGAAGAGCCTCTTGGTGTGGCTCTTCAGTTTGATGGGAGTACTTCCTCTGGCTGGGTGGCTGGCTGTGGCCATCCTATTGCAAAGAGAATTAACATCTGGGTTGGCATGATCCTCAGAGAGAGTGTGGTTCATGTTGTCGCAGATTGGATGGCTAGGGTAGGTAGATGAAGATGAGGGGATGTGTGGTGGTGTGGATTGAGGGATCCGAGATCCCAACGTGAAATGTCTCATGATATGTTGGGGTTTTGTTGAGCTATTTACAATATGACAAGGTGCTGTGCATAGTCATCATGCTGTTTATGGTCACTTCAGCGAATGTCAGGGATTACAAGGTTCGTTGTGACCGAGTCCCAGCGAGTATGCCAATCTCTGGCCAGCAATCATGCAGTCCTTCCATGCAGTAAAACCCATATATTACGGTATCAGATATAACAGGTATTAAAAGATTAACAGGTGATCCAGTGGGAGTATATGATACACAGTTGAAGAGATGCAGGCGAAGGAGGAGCTACTGTAAAGCTTGTTGCAAGACAATGAGTAAGTAAATATGTGTGTGTTCCAAGTGATGACCAATGTTCATCATCAATTGTTGAGGTGTCTGCATCTCATGGATCAGGGAATGTAATCCAAGGAAGATAGTATAGATATCTAACCTGAAATGCTGGGAGTGCAAATGGAGAAAAGAGTGTCGGCGCATAGGAGAGAGGGAAAATGAACATCCACTGGGAAGAAGGAAGTGGTGAGCATGGGTGGGTGAAGGAAAGATGAAGCTGGCATGGGAGAACAATGAAGGAGGAAAAGATGTAGGAGGAAAAGATGTGTTACAGCAGAGCTTGAACTGGACGGGCTGATGACATTGCCTCTCACAATGAATTCAGGGCAGGCACAGAAAGGCCTGGAATAATGGGGCTACAAGCCCTAGCAGTGACTCGGCGATTGCACAATGTGCATGCAGCCCACAGCCATCCCACCTCAAATATTCATATCCACCACCACCACCACCACCACCCATTGCCCTTATTGATCTCATCTCGAGATGCTACCTCAAATTACCTGTTCAACAGGTGTGAAGTCCACCATCGTAGCACCCTAACCCTAAGTTCTTTTGTCTTATGAAGGGAACCTTTCATGAGTTTGTTTTGGGCTCCTCTGTTACATGAATATATCTTAGTGTCCTAACCTCCTCATCATCTAACCAACTTTTCTCCATTGTTTTGCGAAGGGAGCCAAATTTGATGAGTTTGTCTTAGGCTCCTCTGTAACATGAATGTCTCACCTTAGTGTACTAAAAGACCAGATATCCGTGGATTTCAGTGATCCTCCTCCATGTGCAATAGCTTGAACAGTGACAAAGTTGGACAACCAGATCATCCAACCTATTGGAGAGAATTGCTGCCCGGAGGCACCTGTCTGCTTCCTCAGCCTTCAAACATTTTTCCTTGTATGTCTCATCCGTTGTGTGCACGTTCCCTCTAAAGATTTATTATGTTAATTTAAGGGCTTCTATTTCATTCACCATCTCTGGCAAGATCAGGGAAGAGTTCATATACTTGGTTTTATGGCTTATTCTCACTGCTGTACTCAACAGTGATGAATAGATGGTGTTCTGATAGCATTCATCTATATAGGGCAACTTCATTTGGGAGCAGAAATAAGAAAGTTGTTCAGTTCGTGAGGTTTGCAACATGGTTATGAAGATGTCATTTCCATGCTCATTGCCCAATCCTTTTTTCCAGGTTAGTCCTATTTGTCCTAATTTGCTCAAAGCATAGCATCAATATAAATTCCAGATTGCATTTCCAACACTTAGAGCCAATATGTCTGACTCAGATACCAACTTTGTTGAAGTACAGATGGGTGGCGGCGGCCCTCCAGATGACACTGCTGTCCTGACACCAACCCGCCTTCACACATCTATCAAACCAACAGGCCATGACATTGGGCTTATATCCAGGGTGTGTGTTCGACGCCATTGTCAGATGGTGTCGGTGACTGAAACACCTGATCCATCTGTGGATGTCAATCCATTCCTCAAAGAACATGAAACTGGATGCACATCTGAATTGTTTCAAGACACTGAGAATGCCGTTGTTGTCAACTTTTTGCAGGCACCTTCGAAGGGGAATGCTATATCCACTAGTTACAGTCAGCTCTCTTTTTCTCATCACTTTGGTTTTCTGACTATAGATATTCAAATAGGCCCTCAAGGTTCCCCTACACCCAAAGGGAAAATCCTCAAGAAACCTCTGAGCCACCAGGAGGCTTCTGCTATTCCAACCGCTAGCTTGGCATCTGCAGGTGGTATGTCTAAACCACTCTTCCCCACACCATATATTGATTTTTGCAGATGCACCTGCACTAACTAGACTTGAGATCAAGCATCCCCAACCTCTTGGAGAGGTGTGTACATTGCAAATCATGACTGACCTGACTCCACAGTTGGATGCCAAGTCATCTGATGCATCATCCGGATCCAAGGATGTGTCAGCTATGGCAACATCAGAAAATGAGACTGAAGTCATACCCTTAGAAAAGGTCAATGAAGGGTCCTTGGCTCATCGTGGAGGAGGGTTAGCACCAGCTGCAGAGCTGGACAAACTAGGTGTTGAGCCTGCTCAATTTTCAGTGACTCCACCAGTATGTTATTCCATTCATTGACTTGGTGAGCCTTCCCTGACTCTTCCAAGTTCACAACATCTACAGCAATGTCTGAAAATGCAAATGAAGTTATAGCCCCAGGAAAAGTCAAACAAGGACTGTCAGCTTGTTGTGGCGGAAGGTTGATACCCGCTGCCACATTAGACAAGCTAGGCTTTGAACCCGTCGAATGGCCAGTAGCCTTACCAGTGTGTTATTCCACCCATTGAGTCATTGAATCCCCCTGAATCTGTGATTGGATGCAAAGTCCTCTGATCCACCCCGACCAGAACTTGCGAAGACTGTGGAAGCAACAGATAAAAAAGCTGGTACTCAATGCTCTGGTCATGCAGCTGCTTCCCTCGTGGAGTTGCCACTTGATGAAGAAGACCATGATGATCTCAATTGCATTTTCGGCGGCAATATGTTCATAGTTGGAAGACCTTCCGAAGCTGTAATTAACACAATCAGTGAATCTCTATGCAGAAGTGTGGTGAGCGCACTTAACCATCCACCAGTTTGCCACTCTTTCGAAAACACATGGCATCGAAGGAGCATTTGTTGTGGCAGGCAGCATTGTTAATCAAGATGCCTTGCTTGGATATACTTACACAACCCCTGGTGCAGAGGATGTATGTACTATCTAGCCTATTTATTCTCTTAGAGTTAACTCATATGATCCCACAAACAAAGTTTTTTATGCAGCGCTGTCGTGCTGATAACAATGCTATCATTGGTCACCTCAAAGCACATATATAGTATGTGTCTCTGAACTAGTTCCATTTCACGTTCACTCATCCCCTGTGGCCTTTTCAGCAACCAGTCATTTCTGGCATGTGTTGATCAGGCATTTGAGCAAGACAAGTTGGACATCAAGGGTAAAGGAAAGGAACACAGTAATGTGGGGGGTGAAATTGTAGACCTCACACAGGACAATGATGACCACGATCTGGAAAATGCAGATGATGGAAAAGAGGATATTTTCCTTGTCAGGAAGCTTCTCACTGCACAGATCAGTGCATTGTCTTTTTGGAAACACATTGTGACACTGACAAGATTTCAGGGAGCCATGGTCACTCATGGGCCTCGGGGAAGATATTACCTTGGAAGCAGATGCCCCAGAAGCTAGGTCAAAGTGGACTGGTCTGCATGCATTGGCCAGATGCAGTATTGTTCCCAGGTCAAGAGTGTGCCTCATGCAGCAAGCCCAAGGGAATATTTGACCTCACTGTTACAGAATGCACACAGATACTTGCTGCATTATGTGACACTGGCCCCTTCAGGCTCCATTTCAAGTTGGTTCCAAATAAAATATGTAAGGTTTGACGCTGCGTGGGTGGCTATGAATGCTAATACAAGACCATATAGAGGATCTCAAGGATTCCAAAATTCCTGTCATCCTTGGTGCCCCACCATTGTCCGAGTCAACAGCAGCAAAGGGGAAGAGGGTGTTCTACAACAGGAAAATTGATCATGAAGGACCAGCATGCCTACCTAGTAATCCAGCCAAGACATGCATTAAAAGGCAGGTGGGGGGTGGGAAACAGCCTGCTACCAAGGCAATTGAAGACAGCGACATTGAATCTCTTTCGAACATGGTGCCTACACCTACTCCCATGCAGCCCCATCACTGGAAGCATTTCTCAGTGTTTCATGACAAAACATTGTAAAAAAATTGAAGTAAGAGATACTCTTTTATTTATAATTTTGTTCAACAAAAAAGCCAAATATCATACAGCATTATTTTTGTCATTTTTGTGTCAAGACATGATTTGAGATCATTGCTTATGTTGGGACTATAAAATATTTAATCTTTTTTTTCTGCCTGTTCCTTGCAGAAACGAATAAAGAAAAGACAATGTAACTTTTCTCATAGCAAGTATTTCAGAAACAATAAATTTTCCTTCAAGAAACATCATTGTTCCTGGATGCTGATTTGCTGGCTAGAGTGTTATGACCAAAAACATATAGCATTTTTCCTAAACATTTATTTTTGTGGAATAGAGTGTCTTTTGATTCAATTTTGCACTGCAGAAAATTGAAAATGCTTGCTGTGGGAAGAGTTACATTGTCATTTCTTTATTTGTTTTGCAAGGGACAGGCAGAAGAAAAAGGTTAAATATTTTAGTATCAACATAAGAAATGATCCCAAATCATGTTATGACACAAAAATGACAAAAATAATGCTGTATGATATTTGTCTTTTTTGTTGAACAAAATTGTAAATAAAAGAGTATCTCTTTCTTCTATTTTTTTAGTTTTGCCATAAAACATTGAGAAATGCTTGCAGTGCATGCTACCAAGCAGAAAGGAGTGAAAGGATCCATAACAGATGCTGTGGAAGATTGCAACTCACCATTGGAGTGGGCTGGCAGGCAAGGTCATTGAGGTTTGACTCTGTGTCTACAAACAACCGCTGCCCTGTGGTTCTACACCTGCTGACCAATGCTATGCACCTCCGTACCCCTACTCCATGTGCCCCCCTAAAAAAATGGCGACATTCTCGTCATCCACACCAAAGCAGGGCTGACCCATTGTCTTCATCCTCCTCTATATCTCCACTGCTTCTACCTCTGGTTCATCATCATCATTGTCTGCTGTTGCCTGTTCCCCTTCTTTGTCTATATCTCTGTCCACTCTGGTGTCACCCTCCCCGTGTATTTGTTGCATATAGTCTTGTTGTGCTATGTAGTGGTGGACCTTCTTTAGGTACAAACGTGCGTAATCGCCGTGCATTGTATAGACCTGTTAGAGAGTGGCCAGTTAGTGTCTCGAGTCGGTAAGAATTGCATAGCCATTCTGTTACCCGATGTGGCTGGGACCACTTGGGTAGTAGTTTCCGTTCCGTCTTGAACATGTAGTCTAGGTCATTACTGTAGACCTGTACTAGTTGACCCTTTGTGAACATGACCTCGCCTGGGTGTCTTTGTAGGATGCGCTTGTTGAATGTTGCTTTCCATTTCAGTGTGTGATGTATTGCTTCGTCATACCCATTTAACTGTTGTTGTGCTACATATGCCATGTGTATTGCAGCTTGAGCTGCTGTGACCTGTGTTGTACTGTCAGTTGGTTCTGTATGTTTGGTGTCTACCACTAAACCTAGTAGAAGTTCTTTTGGCATGTGCTTCAGTGCTGGGAGCAGACGGTTGTTGAGGGCTCGTACTGCATCATCAAGGTGGTCTGTCCAAGTTTTGGGCAGTTTTTCCCGTGTGATGGAATTGTACTCATCTTCATTGAGGTTTGGGGTACAGAGCCATTTGAGGACATGTAAAAGTAGCTTGTTGGTGCCCTCTACGAGGCCATTGATCTATGGTGAGTACGCTGCAACAACATGATGTGTGCAAGACCACTTAGCACAGAATTCCTTGACCATCGTGTTGTCAAAGTGTTTCCCACCATCTGACATAAAGGCTTCCATGGCTGTGTATGCATTGAATATGGTTGAAAGGCTGTCCACCATAGTCTTTGCTGTGCCCTCCATTTTGAATTTCATGACCCACAGATGTTGGGAGAAGGTGTCAAGGTATAGCCCAAGGGTGTGGTAACCACCTTTGCCTGTTGGCATAGATAGATAGTCACCAACAAGGAGTTCAAATGGGTGCCATCTAGTCATTGTTCCAGTAGAGTGTGAATTTTTGTGGTGCCAAAGTTCTTGCACTGCCCACTGTTTTGTATGGCCTTCATGATTGATATGTCTAGTTTCGGGGAGTGGTATTTGTCCATGAGCATTATTTTCAGGGCGTCTCTTCCCCAGTGTCCAGCTGTACTGTGTAAATGTGTCATATCCATACTTTTCCCAGTCGCAACTCTGGTCTAACCCTGGCCTGCCTGACCTCTCCTTAGGCATAGACGCAACTCCGGATCTAGTCCGGCCATCTCCAGCCCCATAGCTGCACTCCAGCCCAACTCTGGTCACTACGTCCATCTCCACCTCAGGACTAACCCCTGTCTTCCTCTAGACACATCTGCAGTCTAACTCCACCATGTCGAACCTGTACCTACCACTTGTCGCTACTCTGGTTTCAGTCCAGCCACTCCCTTGGTCTTGTCTGCAACGTAGCCCAACTCCAGCTGGTACATCCAACTCTGGCTCAGGTCTGCTCCTGTTCCGCTCCGCTTCCCCTGATAGGTCCACCAATGGCCTTGGACATTTCTATGTCCAACTCCAGACCTTCCTCTGGCTACTCCTCCCTTCCTCCGCCTGTACACTCCCTCCGCTCTTGCACTTCCTCCAGTCCGACTTCCTCCGGTCCTGGACATTGCTCTGGACTTAACATTAGTTAAGTCCACCTCCAACCCTTATCTGTCCTCTTCCGACCTAGTTCCCTTTACTTCACTGTCCCTGCTTTTCCTCTGTCGTCCCTGTATCTCTAGTTCCCCGTGTCTGCTCCCGCTCCGGTTTATTTTCCTGTACCTGCTTTATTTTCCTGTCCGTTTCTGCTCCATCCCTTGTCCCAACTAAGGTGTTTACTTGTCACCATATATACTCACCCTAGTTCTCATTTACTATATAAACTACTATACTCTGGCCTAGTAGATCCTTAGATCAAATCTCGACTAAGATACTCCCCACTCTGTACTACCCACCATGCTCTCCTAATCCCATCTTGTTCTCCTGAACTCTGGCCAGCTCCAGCCTCCATCCTATCTCGTCCCCTTGGTCCTATGACCAATCCTAGCAAGTCTCCTACTCGCACGAGGGCAAAAGCCACCTCTGTCCCAGACTCAATACTAGACCTCTCAGGACTTATCCCACCTCTGGGACGTCCTTCTCTCTGGACAAACTGCGCTCAGCTCCGGACCACTTTCCCGCGGTCCGGACTTACTCCGCAAAAACCTGGACTTACTCCCTGTGCTTCTCTAGTGCCCAGACTTCGTTTGTTTGACCTGGACTGGACTCTCTGCACTAACTAGCATCTACTAGTGTCTGGACTTACCTCCTCATTAGTTCCATGCACCCCTGGACCTCCTAGTAAGATTGTTGAGGAGAACCGGTCTTGACAAGATGTTTAGCTTTTACTTCGGCTTTGGAACGGGAGATACACTCTACACAGCTTCTTGGTCATATGCTGGTGCCACTGTGCAAGTGCCACAGTTTTCCATTGTCAATCATGTATTGGGATGCCCTATGTCTTGCTCTGTTGCGGTCTCATACTGATGTTTTCGTGTCTACATTGAGAATGGTGTCTATGACCTCTAGATACAATGGTTCATTAGTGAAGTGCTCTCGTAGGATTTGGTATGTATGGTCCAGCTTATCCAGTGTGAATATGTTGTTGACCAGACCCATTATTGCCTCTGGGTCTGGGTTGACAGACCACTCGCTGTGCACCTAAGTGAGGGAAGAGGTCAGAACAACCAACAACCAACACCAAATGACAGCAATATGTGAGTGGTGGTCTTCCTTTGCATTTCTGGTATTTAATCTCAGGGGGATGTGCTGCACACCTTCAGGCAGGACGTAGGAGGGAAGGGAAGGGCTTCTGATGGGGATGGAATGCGACTTGGGATGGTATTGGTATTGACTCTTCTTCAACCTACCACAGTGGTTAGGAAGAGTCCTGGGATAGAAGAGTGATGATAGATTGATGATAGGGGGGTAACAGCAGTGATGGAGCAACAGGGAAGCAAGGGGACAGTTCCTGCTTCAAGAATGTGATGGACAGTGATGGGATTGTAACGGTCTAACTTTTTATCTTATCTAATCTGCGATTAGATGACATCTTATCTTATTGTACCATAGTATCTTATCTAGTGCATCTTATCTGTAGGTCTGTCTAGACTACAGCCTCGTGCTGTACATGCTGTATCCCTTGATGTCATTAGCATAGCCTTACCACAGGATGGCAGCTGTGCTCACTGCCTCATACAGCATACAGCCTCATGGATAGCCTCGCACAGGACACATGTAGTGTAGTATATATACCGTTGCAATCCAGCACCCAGAGGCTCTCCATTCGAGCTCTCTTTGGGTCTTTTGCTCTAAGATCTCTAGTCCTATTCCCTCCTCAGAGTCCCGTGTGGTAGTTCTTTGGGTTTTGCCCCTAGGGTTGTCTCAGGGATGGAGTGGACAGAGATGCTAGACTGCGCTTGAGCCTAGAGAAATGATCAGATACAAGATATATCTGATAAACAGCAATATAGGAGCTTTAGGCCAGCACTGAGTGACCTACAAGTCCAAAGACAAAGAGGGAGCTTATAGACAGTGAGGGAGAGTGAATGTGGTCGCTTTATTGAGGGGGAAGCAGACACTTCCTTGCAGCCTTTGGCTGCTGGTTTATATACAGGAGGGGCTGTGGCCCTGTAAGCACAAA
>Ga0307518_10003651_pt1 | contig 11068 bp, 3 predicted proteins | sample 25_EM_MG_FD_203889 | JGI IMG/M metagenome (GOLD analysis project Ga0307518, IMG submission 203889) | Populus trichocarpa ectomycorrhiza microbial communities from riparian zone in the Pacific Northwest, United States - 25_EM | ecosystem: Host-associated > Plants > Roots > Unclassified | place... | reverse complement strand
TATATATATATATTAGGCATATAATAATTGAAAAAAAATTATAAACATTCCCATAAAACCTATAATATTTTTTAAAATCATGAAAAAATAAGTAATAATTGTAATATCAAGCTAAGCTTTTTTTTTTTTAATAAAAATTGTATCTAAATAAAACCACCCAAAACAACTTGAAAAAATTAGAAAGGGGTCAGATCCAAACACTTGAGACCGTTTGGGAACGTGGTTGAAATCGCGTTCCCTCAAATTTCAAATTGTTTTTTTGCTAATTTTTTTTTTATGTTTTCAGAATATTTTGATGTGCTGATCTCAATAATAATTTTTTTTTAAAAAAAAAAAAACTTCATTTTGATGCATTTCTAAGCGAAAAGCATTTGAACCGCAACCGCAACCGCTACCGCAATCTCAAACAAGCCCTTAGCCCAATCGAAAAAAACCCTGATGCGAGTGGACTTGCGAAGATAGTCCCATGTGCCAGACCTTTTTTTTAGGGGCAGATGACATGTGGTTCACCTTTTTTTTAAAAAAAAAATACAATTGAAAGCAGATGACAAGTCATTTGCGAGCTAGTTTTCAATCATTGGAGAGATCAAAAAATTAAGTTAGGGTTTTTTTTACCCAAAATATCATTTTTCAATCTATTTTCTCCTAAAAAATCTAATACACCCTTATAACCTTAATAAGCTAATTTCTCAACTTAAAATGCCTCTAGATTGATTCAAAACACAAAATCAAACAAAAAAAAAACTTTCTCAACCTCTATTTACTCTTTACAACAATATGAAAGTTCAAAAACATCTTAATAATACTCTTATTGTTAAGAGGAACACATTAACACCAAGTTTGGTCATTCTTATCAACAGAATCGACCATCTAACTACCTTTTCTCTTCCCATCCATTTTTTGACGACTTTCACTTTCCTCTCTTAAACTCAGGGACTAAAAGTGAAGAAAATTAAGTGTTGAACCAAAACATAAAAGTTTTAAACTAAAAGGACTAAAAACGAAAGCGAAAGAATTGCGAAGGAAAAATTTATTTTAAAGGAGCATAATGAATAGTAAGTAAAAAGAACCCCTATTTTTTCCTACTGTCAATTTGGGTTTTCAATCCTTTTCAATCAATAAAGCCAAAAAGCTTTTTGCAAAATCAAGCACCAACCCAATATTAAGATTTTTTTTTATATCCTGATAACTAAATAGAAAACAAATCAAATAAACAATCAATTTAAAATCATAGTAAATACAACGTGTAAGGATAAAATTGAAAAACAAAACTCATTGATCAAAAGAGAAAATTCATCAATGATTAAAAAAAGAGAGGAGAAAACATTGTTTTACTAAATAGTTTCCTCTATCACATTATATAGTGAAATCACCAGCTGATTTAAATTTTTATTTTATTTTATTTTAACTTTTAATGGGTAAACTTAAATTAGTCTCCATATTATTGTATTGGGACTTGTTAAGATTAATATTATAACCATGTTATGTGCTCAAGAACTATCTCTTTGTGAATTAGGTGCTAAATTGTTTGGAAGCTAAGACAAAGGCAAGGAGAAACTTTACATTACATTATTTTGAAATAAAATATTTTTATCTTTATGTTTTCATAAACTGAAATTGATTTCTTTATAATTAGATTTAAGTAAGTTATACATGAAAATATTAGTTCATTCATTACATATTTTTTTCACAAACTTTTTTTAAATTTGAATTCTAAATAATAAAAAGAAAAGTGTATCTTTTATTAAGTATAAAACTAAAAGACATGGGTTTTTTTTCTATGTAAGATTTCATTGTCCATCCTCTCATACATTATTATAAATAGACAATGTAATTTTTTTTTGTTTTTTTAGTTTAGTCCTCAAGCTTTTTTTCTCGTCAATTTAGTCCTAACTAACACTTAGAATTTTTTAACTACAAAAACATTTCAAAAAAGCCTGTGTATAAAATTTTATTTTGAAAACAAATATCTAACCAACAGCGAACTACGGGTCAAGTATCTTTTGGGTGATTTAATACTGATTGAAGGCCAATTGCTTTTGATTTCCTAGGCAATGGTGGATTTGGAAAGAAGAGGGACATAAATGAAAAGGGTGCCAAACATGGGTGGCACGTCAAAGATTTTTAAAAAAATACACTTAGGTCCTCAAACTTTAAAAATAACGCAGATTATATAATTTAGATCCCTTTAAATGTTTTTTAAAAATCAGTTTTGGTACAAAAATTTATTTGAATTATTTTTTGTTACACAAAATGGATTTTTGTGTGTGTCCACGGGTTCCATGAGATAAAAGAGGATTGATGGTGTTTTTTTAGAGCATAAATGTTGTCTAAAAATAGATCTGAACCGAGAAGAATCTAACCTGGTTTGATTTTGGATATTTGGACCCTTTGTTAGGTATTTTGAGTTGATGAATTGGTTTGTGAGTATTCTAAGGGTGTTATTGAGGTGTTTTTTTGGTTGAAATGGATAAAAAATTGGGTTTTTTGAATAAAAAAAAGTCTTGCCCATATTTTTTAACCACCATTGTGATGGCTGGAATCTAGGCTCGCGGGCGACACATCGTCTTCATTGGTATGCAACATGTCGTTGCGTATTTTTTTTAAATAATGGTGGATAACATGTCGTTTATCCTTTTTAAAAAAATAAAAAATAAAACCAAGCCAAGGTGTACGTGCCTAGCTTGAAGGCTTACCCACGTGCCTAATTTGTTTTTCTTATAACGACCTAGGCACGCTAGCCCATAGACCTATACATGTGGCTTTGTTTTTATTTGTAAAACACACTTCAAACTTCAGCAAAATATCATAAACCCACTTATTCTACATATATTACCCAAACAATTATTCACCCTTCTAATTGGAAACAAGCTCTCCACAAAGAAATTCTTTTTCTAGACAGTTTCCAAGCCACACTATATAAGCATTCACACTACTACACATATTGGAATTACCAATAGGCATGATTTAATACTTTTTTTCTCCAAAACTCCAAGGATAATCATTATTGGCTATTTTACTTCAACATCATTACAAAACCTTAACCTTATTATATGGCAATACTTGAAATAACATGATCAGCCAAATTTAAACACTTATGTTATTTCAAGTATTGTCATATAATAAGACTGGAGTTTTGCAAAATCCCATGGTGTTCTTGGTTTTGTAGGCATTGACAGTCATAGTCATTTGTTGTAAGGTATTTAGGATGTTGTATTATGTCATTCTATCAATGTTCCATTCATAGATGAAAAATATATTGAACTTATGTTGGTTAGTAATGCCTGACTTATTTTGGATTCCTATATCTAATGCAATAGGAGTAGTTTTAGGTGTAGGGTTCCTCCAATAAAGTTTGTTTATTTCAAGAATTTCTTCCTAGAAGGCTTCTTCTTCAGCAGAAGTTTAGTTTTTGTCATGTTGTATGGTGTTTACATGGCTTGTAGACGTTTAAGGGTGGTTACTCACTTAGGGTGTGTCAGGAGCAATTAAGGTGGAAGAGGAAGCTTTAAGTGATTGAGATGGTCCTTGATAGCTTTAAGAAAATCTTTTTTGTTATTTTGAAGTTGAGTTTGACTAGTTTTAATGACTTGGTATGGTTAGAAAATTAGGTTTTTTTTGTACTTTTGTTCAACAGGTTTTGTAGTTTCAACATGAGAAAATAGAGAATATGTTTTTCTATTCTAATTAGTTGTTTTCTTATAATGTTGAGGTTTGTGTTGGTGAAGTTGTTTTGCTATATAATGTGTTTGGTATTGGTGGTAACATTTTCATTTAGGGATTTGAAAGGAGTGGCTTCAACTGTTTGGTTTTTATGAGAGATTTTGAGGTTTCTCAAAGGAGGATATTTAGATGTAATAAGAGAACCATTTACTAGTTCCCAAACATGAGTTTTATTCCTAGTTGTAATGGGGCATGCATATTTTGTAAAGTATGCATTAAATAACTTAATTAGAGGAACCCTACACTCAAAACTACTCCTGTTGCACTACATATAAGACTCCAAAATGAGCTAGGTATCACTAACAAATATAAGTTAGATGCATCTTCCCTCTATGAATGGAACATCAATGGAATGACTGAATACAACATCCTAAATAGCTTACAACAAATGACTATGACTGTCTATATCTATAAAACCCGGATTGAAACCTCAGACAAAGCCATTTTAACTTTTATTTTCAGGATTTTTTAGCCAATTAAAAGGATGGTGGGATTACTATTTCATTAATACCTAAATATTAGAGATTCTACAATCCATTCAAACATATGAAGACTAAACACCATTCCTTAACCCATCCGACAACCCTATCCAAAATGCAATATCAACCATGATACTAACTATTTCTTTACATTTCTTAGGAGATCCATCCCATTTAAAAGATAAAAATGTTGAATTACTTTCAAACATTAGGTGCAACAAACTCAGTGATTTCCAATGGTATAAAAGCACTTTTCTCACTCGTTTTATGCCTAGGAAGACTCAAACTAGCCTTTCTGGAAAGATAAATTTCTTGTTGGATTACCTACCCTTCTAGGAGAAAGAGTTAGAAACAAAATCAAAGACACCTCTAGCACCGAAACTATCCCCTATGACCAACTAACATATGGTGAACTTTTTAGCTTCTCTTAAAAGGAAGGTCTTAAGATCTGTCAAGATCTTAAACTCTTAAAATACCTTAAGTAGGAAATGATACAAACAGACAAGAGTTAGAAAGTTTTTGTCAATAATTTTACTTATCCATTAAAAAGCCAACCTGGGGTGGTGCCTGTTTCAAGTCTCCCTCAAAACCTTCTAAACCATTTCGCAAACAACTAGCCCATAAATACAATAAAACATTTTTATACCAAATCTAAACCTGACTATAAAGTATACCATAAAAAACCAACAAAAACTTTCCCAGTCCAAGAAGTGTCGTGACGATCATCATTCTAGATCGGAATTATCAAAATAATATGGGTGGAAAGGATGAGGGATTATTGTCCTTTATTAATAAAAGAGGGGGGAAGGGGAGTCGTTATCTAGTATTTTGATCACTAGAAACCCTAACTAGTTCTACAGTCTGGGTAAGAGGACTGATTGCATAAAGGGAAGGTATTAGCACCCCTAATATGTCTTACTTGAGGTAAATTGCATTATTTACTTGTCTGATTTAAACTAAAGTAATGTTGTATTTTCTAATCATTGTTCTATCTAGGTTTTAAGAAAAATCCTTCTGAATAAGGAGGTCCTTATTTTATCGCGTTAAAATCTAACATTTCTAATGCAAAAACATAAAAAATAAAATGAAATGTGTTTTTTATTTAATATTGGGAATATGTCTTATGTATAAGTTCATAATCTTGTATATTAAAATAAACAAACATATTTTTTTGGTGTTTTCAAAATGTAGGCCAAATCTTAACAAATAATCATAAACTAATTATGATACCCTTTGACTGATTCTTGTATAAAAAGCATGATAAAAATGCAATTTTACACACACACACACACACACACACACACACATATATATATATATATATATTATATTTTTAGGTTTTCTTTGACAAAAAAACTCATTTCTTCTTTTAATAAAATTACCAAAATAGGTCTAGGGGGTATTTGTTAAACACATCATTAAACAAAAAAAAAACCTTTAACAAAAACATGGCAAACCAAACAGTATCTTAAATTCTTGACCCAATTTTGACCTGATTGGGTAGACCTGGAATTTTTGTTTTGACCAAAACCGAACAAAAAATCTTGTTTTAACCCGAAAACAACCCATAAAAAACCAAAGTCAAAAAACAAATTAAACAAAAAAAACACAAAAACTCAAAAATTCTTGAACAAAATGGATCAAAAAAAAAATAAAGAACACAAAGAATACTGAAACCCAAACCCAACAATGTGAAACCCAAATTAGACTAGATATGGTCAAAACAAAGGCACATACATGTTGGAAATCATGCAATAATCAATAATATAGAATCAATTCACTTCAATTATCACTTAAACATCACGATTTTGTCAAAATAGGTTTTAGTTCAAAACCGAAATCCTAGGATTAAAATCCACCAAAAACTTGTTATTGATGCAAATAAGCCTTATATTATTTACTAATCAAGCATAAAGAAGGGTTATGTGTAAAGAAATGGATCAAAATTGATCTGAATCAAGGGTCTAAGACGTTGTTCTTCCCAAGAACACGAAGAACATACCTAGGCCCAACCTAACAACATGAAATCTAAATTAGACTAGATACGGTCAAACAAAAGGCTTTTATATGTTGGAAGTAATGCAAGGATCAACAATTTAACATCCATTCACTTCAATTATCAAAGAATAAACATGATTTTTTCAAAATAGGTTTCGTTGCAAAACCAAAATCCTATGATTAAATTCCATCAAAAACTTGTTACTGATGTAAATAAACCCTAGATTATCGACTAATCAAGTTACTTGAAGGATTTAATGCAAAGAAATAGACCAAAATTAGTCTGAATCATGGGGCTAAGAAAATGTTCTTCCCAAGAACACGAAGAGCATGCTCGAAAACCCAACAAAAACACAGCTACTACTTAGCACTGTCAAGCCCTATAAATAGGCATTTTTTGCTTCTAAAACATGATTTCTTTATCCTAACATGTCACACTTCTATACACAACTATGTTTGAATCTAAAAAACTAACAAATAACATCAAAACATCATAATAATGCATGAGGTAACAAATCCAAAAACTACCATCTTAAAACAGACTACATGTTCATGTAATTTGAATTCAAAATTGGATTTTCTAAACTCATTTTGGTCATAAACAGACTTAACACAACCAGGAAGAATATCATTGCTTAAATTAAATAACAACTAAAACATCACTATATATATAAACAATAACATTGTTATATCAAAAACATAAAAAAAAACTTTAATAAATAAAAAAAATAGCATTAAAGAGTTGAATACAACATCATTTGTTGAGCATTCCAAACTCTTTTCTATGCTTGTAAACATAAACATAAAACAAAAACAACAATAATAATAAAAGCACCTCAAGCAGGCTATAAGGACCTATTTTTGGATCATAAAATATACATAGAACAACTACTCTCTCTTTTGCTTTTCTTTAGAATTTTTGCATTTCACTAGCCTACTATCCTTTCAAAGCTTTGAAAATCTTTTATGTTAGGCTTTCGGACCTTTACACTTAGGTTTCTTATGAATATTTTCCTAATTTTTTTATTTTTTTTCTCCTCCTCCTTCCTTTTTTTTAGCTCTCTTTTTAAGGGGATATTTATAGAATTTTGGGAGGTCTTAAATCCGTTTCTAACCTCTTGATCTTGAAGTAAATGTTGTAAACCACTGATAAAAACTCATTTAGGAGTCTTTATGTATGAACACATGAAACATAAGGTCAGTTCTTGCACAATTGTGTTTCAATTATGACTGACTGAAGTTGCCCACTTTTGAGTCCTCATCTAAGCAATTCTGACATCATCGACACCCGAGACCACCTGAAGTTGGTAGAGAGAATTCACAACTTTTAATTGGATATAACCTTATGCAATTTGAAGGTATGTAGCTTCACATTTATTCGTTTAAAGTTGCCAACTTGATCAGCCAAAACTGTCAAAATAAAAGCCAGTTTAAGTGTCACTCACATTTTCTTCATTAAGTCTGAATGATGCGTCATTCAGAGTTTTGAATTTGGGATTGGTAAATTTTGATTGAGTCCCTGTTCTTTCAAATTCTTTTAATTTCACTTATAATTGCCTCTAGACTTTTAATTTCATGCAATTTCACTCCTGTCAAACTCAATTGCCAGCCCCTATGTTGACCACCTTTTTCATTTTAGTCATTGGTTCTGAATTTATGCATTTTTACTCTCAATTGACCAATAAACTTTTAAGTTCTTCAATTTCTCCCCTGGTTATTCAATTTCAACCCCTACATTCACATGTTTTTTTCAATTTAATCATTGGTTTTGGATTTATTCAATCAAGTCCTTAATTGCCCATCAAACTTAAATATTTATGCAATTAAGCCTCTAATTTAAACAAATTAACTCTTAAAATTTACAATTTGACCCCCAGACTTTAATTTCTTACAATTAAAACCTTAATTGACTTCAAAAATCATTTTTTCTTGCAATTAAGCGCTCAATGAATTCAATTAAACCTTGAAAAATCTAATTGAGTACTTAAATATCTACTTTTAAATTTTTCTTCTTAAATTGAATTTTCTTTTCCAATAGAGCCTTTATCAGTCGAAAATACATTATCAAATTTTCTAATCTTGTATATTTTGATCTTCCTCAACTAGTCTTTGGCAATTTCCTAGGCATTCTGGTATATTCTTCTTACTGATTTATTTTTAAAATTATCTTGCAACACTTCTTTCAATTTGTTTTGTATTTTCTCTTTTCTTTCTTTTTTTTTAAATGTTTTTTTGTTTATGTGGGGCTCCAAAAATGGGTAACAATAACCCCTATAAATTGATGAGTTAACAACATTTAGTTCTGACTCTAAAGACTCTTCTGACCACATTTTAAGAAAAATCAATGTCTTTACTTGAGACCAAGAATTCATTCTTGAAGCCATCAAACATTTTGATGACCCCCAACTATATAAAAAAAAACTTGCTTAGATAACCTCTTAAATACTTTTGATAAACCATAACCACCACAACCTGTTCAAAGTCACTCCCTTCAACCTTCAACCAGTATAAATACTTATGATCTTACAAAAAGAAAAAATCCAAACCTCTAGCTGTTGTTCCAGAATTACAATCTAAAATCAAAAGAATCAAGATTGAGCTTAGCAACCTTAAATAAACCAAACAAAAATATTTTGCCAAATTACAACTCCTTACAAAATTAGAAAACAATTTGGATTCTGATAAGGAATCAGAGTCTAGTTATGATATAGAACAGGACTTAGGAGATCATACATTGACAAACATAGAGCATGATCTTGAAGATTTTCTCCATGTTTTAACTCAAAGTACTTCAAAAACATATTTCAAAAAAATTACCTTGGTTTTTTAAGATGATTTTCAAATAGACACTATCATCTTATTTGATACAGATGCAAATTTAAATTATATAAAAAAAATGAATAGTTCCAAAATGATTTTACAAAGCACTTTCAAAAAACTTTCTACAACAAACGATACTAAATTACAAATAAAAAATAAAACTTAAGCATCCATTTCAAACAATTATTTTTATCTTAAAAACATTTTTGTTGTTACAATTGATATTAATCATATTGTTATTATTAGATCTCTTTTCATTGATATGATCATTCCTTACAAAACTAGCTATGAAAGCATTACTTAAAAAATCAATGGTTCAAAACTTCTTTTTTTCCATTCCTAGAAAAATAGAAAACTAGAAATCTTAATTTAATCAAAGCATGTTCTATTTATACTTATTAAATAAACACTTTAATTTCTAGAAAGCAAATTTAGTTCATGCATATCAAACAAGATGTATTTTTACAAAAAAACAAAAAAGAACAACAATCACAAAACCCTGTTTTACAAAAAAAGAATTTAGATTTCCAAATCAAAATTGAACCATAAACTTATTCTGATTTACTAAATGTTTTTTGGAAAAGAAAACATGTGTTTAATCTCCCATGTGATGATAATTTTAATGAAAAATAAATACCTACAAAGCCTAACCTATTCAAATGAATGATGAATTAGAACATCATTACAGACTTGAAATCCAAGATTTATAGTTTAAAGATCTTATACAAAAATCTAGATCACCTTGGTTATATGCAGCTTTTTATGCCAACAAAAAAATTGAAATAGAAAAAGGCACACCACGTCTCGTCATAAACTACAAACCTCTAAATAAAACTTCGAAATGGATTAGGTATCCAATTCTAAATAAGAAATATTTATTGCAAACATTATACTCTGCATTGATATTTTCAAAATTTGATATGAAACTAGGTTTCTAGCAAATAAAGATTCATCCAAAAAATCATTATAAAACTGCATTTACAGTTCCTTTTGGTCTATGAATGGAATGTAATGCCATTTGGATTGAAAATTGTTCCCTCGAAATTTTAGAGAATCATGAATGATATTTTTAATTCATATTCAAAATTTTGCATAGTTTACATTGATGACGCGAGCCACTTCTGAGCTTGACGCCCCAAAACGCGTATGACAAGTTAGCAAACGCGTATGACAAGTTAGCAACCAGCACTACTAATAAGGTCAGCAACCAACTCCTCACCTGTCGATGTGAGATATTACAATCCACCCCCTTTAAGGAGTCTGATGACCCCGTCGGCACAACCGGATAGCTAGTGAGGTCGGCTCTGATACCAAATGTAACGGCCCGACCAACTTGCAATATATTGTCCGCTTTGGGCCTTACTGCCCTCACGGTTTTGTTTGTGGTGATACGAGCCCACTTCTGAGCCTGACGCCCCAAAACGCGTATGACAAGTTAGCAACCAACACTACTAATAAGGCCAGCAACCAACTCCTCACCTGTCGATGTGGGATATTACAATCCACCTCTCTTAAGGAACCCGACGACCCCATCGGCACAATCGGACAACCAGTGAGGTCGGCTCTGATACCAAATGTAACGGCTCGGCCCAACTTGTCATATATTGTCCACTTTGGGCCTTACCGCCCTCACGATTTTATTTATTTATTAGCATATATAATCTCGATTTATTTGATTATATGTATACATAAACTTTCTGATTTGTATTTAAATTTTTTAAATTACAGAAATACATTGAAAAAAGCCTATATATATATACTAACCCACAACAAAGTACGGGTCATATAACTAATTGTGTCTAAAAGATGTTAAAGGATGTTGAAATCGAACATCATAGTACTGCATGCAAAATAAGAAGTCTATGGAGCTTTTGCCTACATCATATCTTAGCAATTATGGATAGGAATTCGCACATTGAGGCATATGGTATGGGGGATAAAAAATTCCTTCTGCCAAAGCATATTAAATGTCAATAAGTGAGGAACTTTTTCAGACTTAAAATATCAAATTGACATCACATTCTTCACAAATCAAGTAATGTAATTAA
>Ga0307518_10003649_pt1 | contig 11071 bp, 8 predicted proteins | sample 25_EM_MG_FD_203889 | JGI IMG/M metagenome (GOLD analysis project Ga0307518, IMG submission 203889) | Populus trichocarpa ectomycorrhiza microbial communities from riparian zone in the Pacific Northwest, United States - 25_EM | ecosystem: Host-associated > Plants > Roots > Unclassified | place... | reverse complement strand
GTTGCGGCCGTCCGTCAGCGGGGAGAGCACGGGCGAGGCGCGGGTCGACGCGGAACGGGACCGGCGGGCGGGTGATCGCGCGGTCGCCGAGTGGGCCCGGCGTAATTCGGCGATCCTGCGGCAACTCGCCGGTCAGGCCGGCGCGCTGCCCGGGCTGGACGCGGAGGCCAGGGAGAGCGCGGACCGGCTGAGTGCGGTGCTCGGCGAGGACGACGTCACCGGTCTTCTCGCCCCCATGGCCGACCTGCGCGCTCGATTGCCCAGGGAGCACACCGGATTCGCCGAACGGCTGGGGGAGATCGGCATGCACACCGAGCAGGTCCGGCGGGACGCCGTCGACGTCCGGCGGGATCGCCAATCCTCACGGTGACGCGGGTGGCTGCCGGTGCGGAGCGGGTATCGGCACGTGCGTGGGCTGAAGGCTCCCTTCACCGCGTCTGATGCGGCGAAAGGAACCTTCGCCACGGCCGGTCTCGACGGTCGTGAGCGGCGTTTCGGGTTATCAATAGAACCCGAAGCGCCACTCACGGCCAGTGCGCTACTGGCAGGCTTCGCAGTCCGGGTCGTCGATGCGGCAGGCGGCGCCGTCGGTGAGCGGGAAGTCGAAATCGTCGAGCGCGGGGACGGCCAGGGCGGTCTCTTCCGGCGTGGCGGTGGCGGACATGTCTCTCCCTCGGTACGGAACTGGTCTCATCTCTCTGTAGCGCTGAAGATCGCCGGTCATTCCGTGACCCGCGCCACAACGCTCAGACCGTCCGGAACAGCGTCTCCGCGTCGTCCACGGCCTTCGCGAGGACATCGGGATCCGCGCGCAAACCGGCGAGGATCGTGTCGATCCCGCGCAAGCCCGCGCGCCGCAGCAGCCGTTTCTCGTTGGTGACCCACTCGCCGCGGGCCGCGAGGACCGCGTGCGCCGTCTCCATGGCGGCGGTGGCCAGCGCGCCCGCGACCTCCGTGACCTGCCCGCGCGGGACGAAGGCGCCGCGGGTGTACCGCAGCGTCAGCTCGGCGCGGCCCCGCCACATCCCCGGAGCCGTTTCCCGCAACGCTTCCGGGTAGTCCGGACGTGGCAAGTCGCCGCGCAGCACACGGTTGACCGCGAGTTCCGCGACGGGCAGGTAGCTCGGCACACCCGCGAGGTGGAACATCAGCGGCTCCCAATGGAACCGGCCTTGCCGCGCTTCGGTGAGATGGTGTTCGACGGCGTCCAGGTCGCGGTAGTGGACGTCGACCTGCCTGCCGTCGATCGTGAGCCACGCGCCGCCGTTGAACACGCCGCCGCCCCAGGCGCCGATTTCGGAGACTTCGCCGTCCCAGCCGACGGCGCGCAGGTCGTCCGGGTCGAAGCCGCCGCGGTAGTAGACGGCGAAATCCCAGTCGCTGCCGGGATTGTGGGTGTCCTGGGCGCGGGATCCGCCGAGGGTGACGGCGTGCACGGCGGGCAGCGCCGCGAGGCCGTCGGCAACGTGGGCAAGGAAAGTGTCGTCGTTCATCGCGTGAAGATCGTAAGACCGTGCCCCGCGCGAAGCGACGGGTTTTGAGCGCCGGTGAATCAGAGCGAGATGTTCCCGTGCACGTCACGGGCCTGGACGACCTTCCCCGAAACCGTGCCCGAAATCGTGTTCACCACGCCAGGGGACTGGTCCCACTCACGGCGAAGTCGTTCGGCGAATCCAGGGTCTTCGTCTTCCGCGGCGGACAGACGCGTCGCCAGCTCCCGGACCTCGGGGGAATCCTCAGCGGCGCCTTCCGCGGCTTCGAGTACCGCCGCCGCTTCCGGGTCTCCGGAGAACTTTTCCTTCACCAGCTTGTACAAACCGGTCACGGAACGAGCGGCGAGGGCGGCGGCGAGGGAAATGAGGACCGGTTCTGGCATCGGATGGCTCCCCGTCGGGTCCGGTCGGGCAAGGCCATCCTCACGATACCGGTACTCCAGGGGGTTTGAGGGTGCCCGGACCGAAGTCCGGGCGACCGGGTATGCGTCAGCAGTTCCACCAGCTCGCGATGACCGCGAAAAGCGTGGGGGCATCGGCCAGCGCAGCGAGAATCGCAGGGATGAACAACGTACTCCTCGGAAAAGTGAAAAACGCGGGGGTGAACCGATCGGGACCGGATCGTAGAGGAGGAATTCCCACTCCCGCAAGATCGAGGACGTACGCAGGGTTGTTCGACCATTCGGGTAACACCCGTTCGACATGCACCTTTGGTGGAGAACGGGTTACGTCGCCTTGCTACGAGTGCAAATGATCATCCTTTTGGGGAGTGCGTCGACCGTTCAGGCGAGGCGGTGCGGGCAGCGCGACGGTGTCCTCGTCGCCCGACCTCGCGAGCGGGACGACCGGCTCGGGGTCGTCGATCTCGGTGACGAGACGGTCGAGTTTCACTGCTTTCCGTTCCCGGCCCGTATCCCGGTAGAGCCCGGCCGCCTGCCGCCACACCCATCGGGCGTCCTCGCGGTTTCCGCGATCGGCCAGTATTCGACCCAGAGCGGTGAAGGCTCGCGCCCGTCCATTGACATGATTCGCGCGCTCGGCCAATTCAATGGCGTGCTGGACATGCCGTAATGCGTCCCGATCCTGATGCCGGGCATGGGCTAATTCCGACATAACGATGTATAGCCTTGTCGCGGCTGTCAAACCTCGCACCTGATCGAGGAGTTCGTGGGCGTGGCGCTGGTGCGAGTCCGCGGCATTCAGTTGTCCGAGCGTCGTGTACAGATCCACCAGCGCGATGTGGGAGCCGACGGTGCCCGCCACGTCGTTCGCCTTCCGGCGCAGGTCCAGGGCGAGCTGATAGTGGGGAAGCGCCTGGTGGTGGAGATCGAGTTCGACGAGCGCGTCGCCCAGCCGGTGGGCGGCCACCGCGTGCCGCTCCTGATCGCCGATGGATTCAGCGAGCCGCAGGCATTCCCGGTAGCGGGTGACGGCCTCGGGAAGCCGCCCGGCGTACTGATGACGGCGCGCCAGGTTCAGCATCACGGTCACTTCCCCCACCGCGATGCCGTGAAGCCGGGCCAGTTCGAGCGCCCGGCCGAGGCAACGGTCCGCGAGGTCGTAAGCGCCGGTGATCAGGTGGATCTCGCCGAGGTCGTTGAGCGAGGACGCTTCGGCTTGGATGTTCCGGTCCTCGGCGGCGGAGGAGATGGCGGTGGTGAGCGTGGTGATGCCGTCTTCGTACAGCCCGTAGCGCTTCAGTGTGTCGATAAGGCAATGGGGCAGCCGCCATGCGTAGCCGTGCAGGCCCTCCTGCGCGGCGTGATGGACCATGGACACCAGGTTCGACCGCTCGAGGAGGCTCCAGCGCAGCGCTTCGGACACGTCGTCGAAGCGCTGTGGAACGCAGCCCGGCTCGAGCGGAGGCATCGGCGGCGCCTGGCGGTGTGGGAAGGCGGTTCGCTGCGCCGCGTTCGCGCTGTGCAGATAAAAGGAGTGCATGCGGTTCCGGGCGGAGGCGAATTCGGGGTCGTCCCTGACCAGGACGGCCGCGTAGCGGTGCAGGAGATCGTGGACCCGGTAGCGGTCGATGTCACCCGGCTGGAAGACGAGGTGTGAAGAAACGAGGGCGTCCAACGCGCGCTGGGTTTCCAAGCGGGTGGTGGCGGCCAGCGCGCTGAGCGCTTCGACGCTGATCTCCGCACCGGGATGGATGCCCAGTAGCCGGAAGACCCGGGCGTGCGCCGGACGCAACGCCCGGTAGGTCAGGGAGAAGGCGGAGTCGAGACTGGTGTCCGCGCCGTCACCGTCATCGCCGATATGCAGCAGGAATTCGGGGTTCCGCAGCTGGCCGACAAGAGTGGTCAGCGTGGTTCCGGCTCGATTGGCGGCGCGTTCGGCGATGAGGGTGAGAGCGAGCGGGAGCCCGTCGCCGAGACGTGCCAACTGTGCCACGGCCTCCGGTTCCCTGGCTGTCCGAGCGCCGATGCGCCGGACCAGGAACTCGGCCGAATCGTTCTGCGGCAAGGGGGACAGTGTGAGGTTTCGTACGTCATCGCGGACCGAGAGCGCGGTGAGGCGACGGCGTGAGGTGACGATGACGACGCAGTCTGCCAGTGCCGTGAGAAGCGGGCGCAGGTGCGCGCTGTCGGCCACGTTGTCCAGCACGATCAGCATCCGGCGGTCGGCGAGCAGCGATCGCAGTTTGGCCTCCCGTCCGGAAGGACCCGCGATGGAGGAGATCTCGTAGCCCATGGCGTCGAGGAGATCGTCGACGACCTGGGTGGTCTCCACCCTCGGCGCGGTGCCGTCGCCGTGGAGGTCGATGAAGAAGGTGCCCAAGGCATGCCGGGCACTGGTGCGGTGGGTCCACCTCAGCGCGGTCGCCGTCTTGCCGACTCCGGCCGCGCCGACGAGCGCGATGACGGCGGGATGCGGAGGTCCTTCGCGCGCTCCGGTGAGCTCGTCGAGAGACGTCAGGATCGCCTCTCGGCCGGTGAAATCGGTGATATCGCGGGGAAGCCGGCGCAACAGCAGGGGAACGTTCGGTTCGTGGCGTGGCGCGCGAAGCCAGTCCGCCACCGACGGTGGCTCAGGTTCGGGAAAGGAGTCCTGGAAGCGGCGGAGTTCTTCGGCGCCCCGGTCGTCGCCGTCGGCCTGGAGTTGCCGCCGTGCCGCCAAATAGTACGCGTTGGCGTCATTGTGCCGCAGGAGTTTGTGCAGGAGGGTCAGCCGTCGCCGGGCGAGGCCGACGATGAAACCGTGCTCGCGGTGGAGATCATTGAGCCGCCGAAGCGCCGGTTCGTACTTCTCCAGTCCGATGTACGCGTCGATCAGCAGGCCGTTGGCGGGTATCCATTCATCGGAGATGACGGAATTGCGCCAGTTCTCCGCCCATTCCGTGTGCACTTCGGCGAGTGGAATGTCGCGCCACAGGGGGAGCGCGGCTTCGAGCAGGGTACGTATTCGTTCGTGATCGTGTTCGCGGGCCGCCTGATGCGCGGAAGTGATCAGGTCGCTGAGCCGGAAGTAGTCGATCGTTTTACGGTCGACAGTGAGCTGGTAACCGCCGCCGATGTTGTCGAGTCTCGCGTTCGTGTCGCCGCGTCGCAAGGTCGTGCGTATCCGGTTGGCGTAGGTATGCAGTGTCGCGGCGGGATTCCGAGGAATCCGGTTCTCCGGCCAGGCTTGCCGTACGAGCGTTGGGATGGGAACGCGCCGTCCCGCCTGTGCGAGCAGGACGGCGAGAACGGCGTGTTCTTGCGCTCTACCCCATTGCACGGTCAAATGACCGTGCATCCGTACGATTGTCTGGCCGAGAAATCCGAGCGAAATGAGCTGCTCCACGGGGCCTCCCCTCCCAAGGTGTCACCGAAGTGACTGCGCTCCCATGGTCGAGTTTCGCAGGTGGATCCGGATCTGGCCAGGTCAACGGGGTGGCTGACAGGCATCTGTCATGTCTCTGGCATGTCGTGAAAGGGAAGTGTTATTCCCGGAACAGGGCGCTGAACGATCGGCCCGTCACGCTTTTCCGCAGTGGCGATGAATCACTGAAACGAGTGGAGGCGGGAATGGCGGAACGACTGCGGATTTCGTCGGTTTCGGGGCGGGGGCGGCGATGACCGGGACCTCCTGGGCGCGCGTGCCGGGAAGCAGGACGGCCGAGCGATGGCTGACCAGAACGGGGTGCCGCCGAGTGCTCGCGGTGGTGCCGCATATGACGGCGGGGACCCGGCTGGCGGACGTGGTGCCCCTCCTGGAGGCGGACGCTCGGGTCCAGATCGCCTTCTCCACTCCGGACGGCCCCGACACGTGGCCCGGCGTCGACGAGTACCTGCGTCATTCGGGCGGCCTCGTCCTGCCATGGCACCAGGCCACGCGAATGCGCTTCGATCTGGCCCTCGCGTCCAGTCACGTGGGCATCGACGAAGTCGAGGCGCCGGTGATGGTGCTGCCTCACGGCACTGCCGGGATCCGGTCGCGGGTCAGCCCCCAGGGGACGGAGGTCACGGGACATCCCAGGGATCTGCTCGTCCGGGACGGCAGGGTGGTCCCGAAGGCGATGGTGTTCGCGCACGAGGACGACGCCCGGCGGATGTGCCGGGTCTTTCCCGAAGCGGCTTCACGGGTCGTCGTCGCCGGCGACGTCTGCTACGACCGGATCCGGGCGAGCATGCCGCTGAGACTGCGATACCGGGACGCGGCCGGTGTCGAAGCGCATCAGAAACTGGTGGTGGTCAGTTCGACTTGGTCGCCGCACTCGCTGTTCGGCGGGAATCTGGACCTGATCACCAGGCTGGCCGCGGCACTGCCCGCTCCCGGGTACCGGATGATGGTGGCGCTGCATCCGCTGACCTGGTCGGCGCACGGAACACGTCAGGTTCGCGCGTGGCTCGCCGACGCGCTCGAAGCAGGTACCCGGCTCTTGCCGCCCGAGGAGGGTTGGCGCGCGGCCTTGGTCGCGTCGGACTGTGTGATCGGGGACCACGGCTCGGTGACGCAGTACGCCGCCGGTCTGGGGAAACCGGTCCTGCTCAATCCCGGCTCCGTGCTCGACGTTCGGAAGGGAAGCCTCGCGGACAGACTCTGGAGGACCGCCCCGGCGCTCGATCCCGCGAGGTCCTTGCGGCGTCAGGTGGACGAGCTCGTCGCCGGGGGCGTTCGGAGCCGCTTTCCCGCCATCGAGAAACGGATCACCTCGATGCCGGGGGAGGCGGCGGCGCGCCTCCGTGAGGAGATCTACCGGATACTCGGGATGCCCGAGCCGGACCGTCCGGTCCACGTCGCACCAGTGCCGCTGCTCACCCGAGAATCGCCGGGGACATGAGGGCACAGGCATACGGCGCCCTCGTCGAGGTGCGGTGGACCGAGGAGTGCGGGCTTCCGGACCACGTGCTGGTGGCCTGGACGGTCCGGACTCCCGAGGACTGGATGCGCCTGGCCGATCTGGTCATCTGTCCCGCCTCTCCGGACGACGCGTGGCGGCACGCGGGCGACGTTCTCGCGGCGTTGCCCGGGGCATCGGCGGTCATCGCCGGGCGGTCGATCCGGTTCCGGGATCATCGATGGGCCGTGACCCTTCGCCGGGCCCGGGAGGCGGTGTCCGAGATCGACGGATGGTCACGCTATTCCGGCGACGCCCCGGAGGGGCTTTCGGTGTCGTCCGCGATCGCCGCCATCCGTGCCTCCACGCGATGCGCCTTGAGATCCCTCGATGCGCGGTAGATCTTCAACGCCTGTCGGAGATGAGCGCGGGCTGCGTGAGTTTCGCCCTCACGCAGCCTGCTTTCCGCCAGGACTTCGAGCGCCTCCGCGTAATACGGATCCGCTCCGGCACGGTTCAACGTGGCCGCCGCCTCTTCCAGCAGCCGGGAGGCTTCGCCGGGACGCCCCAGGGTGAGGTGGGCTTTGCCGAGCCGTGTCTGCGCCCGCGCGTGGAGGACGACGTCGCCGATCGCCAGCGCTTCGGCGGCCGAGCGCTCCAGGTGATCGATGGCCTCCTGAGTCCGGCCCAACGCCGCGTTGGCCTCTCCGACCCGCCTCAGCTGCAGTACCGTGCCGCGTCGTTGCCCCGTATTCTCCGTGAGCCGCAGGGCCCGGGTGAAATGTTCCAGTGCGTGCCGGTGGTCACCGGTGCTTTGCGCGACGATGCCGAGGTGTTCCCACGCGGTCGCCTCGCCGTCCGCGTCCTCGATCGTGCGCGAGACCTCCAACGAGGCCGCGAACTGTCTCCTCGCGTCCTCGAATTTCTCGGTGTTGAGGTAGGCATAACCGAGCTGGACGTGCATACGCGCTTCCGCGGCGGGATCCGCGCAATGCCGAGCGGCGGCCACGGCCAATTCGTGGGTCTTCTCCCACTGGCGGTAATGCTTGCGATAGAGGAAGAAACCCCACAGTCCCTCGCAGAACTGCCAGACTTCCTGCCACCAGCCCTCTTCGACGGCCGCGTGCATGGTCGCGACGACGTTCGCGAGTTCTTGTTCCACCCAGTCCAAGGCGTCTCGAGCGCCGGAGAACCGTGACGGCTCGCGCGGCTGTTCATGGTGTGGGCTGAGCCGACGCCGGTGCGGGATGATCACGAGGTCCGCCTCGGCGACGTTGTCGAGGTACCAGTTCAGCATCCTCCGCAGCGCGCCGGCTCTGGTCGACCGGTCCTCCGTCCTGGCCGCCTGTTGCCGCGCGTGCACCCTGGCCAGATCGTGGAACTGGAATCGGTCCGGCCCGATGTCGGTCAGCAGACTGGAAACGACGAGAGAGTCCAACGCGCCCTCGGTCTCGAGCACGGTGCGGTCGATCGCGGCCGCCGCGAGGCCCACGCCGAACTCGCGGCCGGGGTGGAGACCGAGTAACCGGTAGACCCGCGCGGTTTCAGCGTCCAGTTCTTCGAACGACAGGTCGAAACTCGCCTGAACGCTCGCTTCGTCGGCGATGCTGAGGGCTTCCAGACGTCGCTTTTCGTCCGAGAGCGCGCCGACCAGATGAGAGATCGGCCATTGGGGCCGGGTCGAGAGCCGGGCAGCCGCCACACACAGGGCGATCGGCATGCCACCGCAGAGCGCGACGAGCTCCCTGGCGCGTTCGGGTTCGGTCGTGACGCGGTGCGTGCCGACGGTCCTTTCGAGCAGTCTCAACCCCGCGGCTTCGTCGAGCGGGTCGATGACGAGCACGCGCGCGCCGTCCATGGCCAGTGCGCCCAGCCGCCACCGGCTGGTGACGACGACCACGCTGTCCGGTGAAGCGGGCAGCAACGGTCGTACCTGCGCGGCCGAGTCCGCGTCGTCGGCGAGGACGGCGAACCTCTTCCCGGCGGTGACCGACCGATACATGGCCGCCTGCTCGGCGATCTCGGCCGGTACCTGCCCGGCGGGCACGCCGAGCGCGCGGAGGAAACCGCCGAGGACGTCGTCGGGAGTCGTCGGCCCGTCGGCGCTGAACGCCCCCAGGTTCACGTAGAGCTGACCATCGGGAAAGCGGTCGAGGTGCTTCGTGATCCACCGTGACGCGAGTGCCGTCTTCCCCATTCCGCCGGACCCGGTGATCACCGCCAGCGCCGGCCCCTGCCGTTGATCGTCGTCGAGTAACCGGGTCAGCGTGGTCAGTTCCCGTTCCCGGTCGGTGAACGACGCGGACACCGGAAGCAGCTGCCGCGGGACGACGGGCTTCACCCCCTGCTGGAGGAAGATGTCGCCGTGCACGGCACCGACCTGTACCGAGGTTCCGGAAACGTCGCCGGTGATCTTGTTTTCGTGTCTGTCGCCTGATTCCATTCCGAGCAACACCCCCTGCGTCGAGTCTGGTCACACGAGGCCCGCAGCGGTACCGCCCTCACAGCGAAGCCGTATGTGATGTCGACTACTGATCGGCGCGGATCGTGCTCGTGCCGAGCTCACGACCGGGTAGTACCGCGGTCGGTGTTGCACGCCGAGACTCATGCCACTCGAACGGTGTACGTAGTCATATCGGCGCCACGACTTCGAGCGCGCGAGCCCGTGTCCGCGCCCGTACGCTCGAACGATGACCACGATCCCAGGAAGACTCCGCGCGCCGCTGGCGTTCCTTCCGTTCCTGGCGGCGGTCGCGGTCGTGGCGATCGTCGGCGGGCTCGCCGCGGCCGATGCCCGATCGGTCTACAGTGGACTCGAACTGCTGTCGTTCGCGCCACCCGCGTGGCTCTTCGGTCCGGTGTGGACGGTCCTGTACGTCGCGACCGCGGTCTCGGGTCGGCTGTGCTGGAAATCCGGCGGCGAACGCCGGGTTTCCAGCATCTCGGCCGCGTTGCTGGTGCTGTAACTCGCCTGGACGCTGTACGCGACCGCGCTCACCGCCGCGAGCCGTGCTCAACCGACCCCGAGCGGCAGGGTGGCGGCCACACCCTTGGCGTGCCTGCCGTCGAGCCGCTCCAGCGTGATCCCGCCCCGGCGCGCGGCGAGTTCCAGGTCCCGCACCGCGTGCTCGACCGCGTGCGCCCCCGCGGCCGCGACCCGGATCGCGGCGCTGACGCGGGGTTCGGTCTCGGCGGCGCTCCGGCGCGCGGTCACGGCCAGGGTCACCGCGGACCCGGGAGCGGCGGCGAGCAGACGGCGTGACAGATCCGCCGCGAGCACCGGGGGAAGCGCGTCCCAGCCGTCGAGGCGGAAGGTCGCCTGGCAGATCGGCCCGCTGTGCCAGAACCGCCAGTCTTCGCGGATCCGCGCCCGGCCCGCCGTGACGTGCGCCAGCGACGCGAGCGTGCCGAGGACCTCGTTTTCGCTGAGCGCCCGCACTGGCAGTCCGTCACGGCGAAGCTGCCGCCGCACGCGCCTGACCGTGTTCCCGAGTGCCTGCCGCACGTCGGCGTCGCGGTGGACGTCGGCGGTGCGCAGCGCCTGCAGCGCGACCCAGCCCCGCGGCGGCCGGGAGCGGTCCGCGCCGACGTGGTGGATGACCTGCGCGGCGACGTCCAAGGCCTGTTCGCGGGACGGCGGCAGCAACGCGGGCGGCGACGGCATCGGCTGCTCGCGCGCGGCGGATTTCGGTTGCAGCACAGCGGTGATCCCGTCGGCGCGGCTGACCATGAACACCGTCTCGTCGCCGATCTCGCCGGTGATCCCCGTCGCTTCCGGCGACAGCAGCCCCAGCAGCGCCCTGCCCGCCTCGCCCGCGTTCCGGAGGTCCCGGTCGCGGTCGCGGGCCAGGTAGCCCGACGCCGAACCGAGCCAGGCGTAGAGCCAGCGTCCGCGAATCCGCACGGCGGTCAGCGCGAGGACCACCACGGCGGCGGTGACCACCGCGGCCGCCAGCGGCCAGGGACGGCCCGCCACCAGGACGAGCGCGACGAGGACGAGTTGCCAGCAGACGATCTGCGCCACCCCGATCCCGCCCAGCCTGCCGGGCCGTCGTCCCCGGCCGGGCGATGGCGGATTCGGCCGCGGCGGACCGGGCGCGGGGGCGGGGACGGGCGCCGTCGCGGACCAGCGCGGTCGCTGCTCCGCCTGGCGGGCCGCCGTGAGCGCGGCCAGCGCTGCCTCACGCGCGGCGGCCCGCGCGGCGGGCGCGGCGTAGGCGAGCGGATCGTCCACGGCCTGGACCCGCGGTACGGCCGGGGCGATTTGGGGAAGCGGCGGAGGAGCCGCGGGGTACCGCCCGCCCGTCCTCGCCGC
>Ga0307518_10003648_pt1 | contig 11072 bp, 13 predicted proteins | sample 25_EM_MG_FD_203889 | JGI IMG/M metagenome (GOLD analysis project Ga0307518, IMG submission 203889) | Populus trichocarpa ectomycorrhiza microbial communities from riparian zone in the Pacific Northwest, United States - 25_EM | ecosystem: Host-associated > Plants > Roots > Unclassified | place... | reverse complement strand
GAAACCTAGTGACCTCATGTAAACACTTAAATACACTTTTTACATCAATATGTATTTCAGGTTCAGGTTCGAACCAGTTCTGAACCAGAACTGAACCTAGTAGAACTAGTTCAGGTAGGTTCAGTTCAGGTTCAGGAAAAATAGGCTCTGAACCGAACTGAACTGAACTTTACCAGCCCTACTCTAGACGACCCTATTCAGTTCTCCGACGATTTCCGGTGGTTCCCACTACTCCCAGTTCTCCCTAGCATGTGTCTACACGCTCCAGGCAACCTCCCTGTTCCCTAGTCGCGCACTCCCTGCGCATTTTCACTGTGCTCCTCACCCCTACTCTGCTCTCAACTCCCAGAACCTCCGAGCATGCTCCTGCACTCTATTCTCCTTAGCTCTCCTAGTCAAGCCAGACCAGGTCTCCTTGGGCAGACACCCATTTTTGCGCCTTCAAGGGACTCACCCCCTACAGCGCACAAGCAAATATCGTGCTTTGGGCCAAATGCTCATTATCAACCAATGGTTGGACAAGTTGGCTGCATCCTGCACTGATTTCCAAAGTTGGGGCATGCTTGAAGGCACCTGCCTATCAACAGTTGTTGAGACTCTCAGTAAGTTTCCAACCCTTGAATCAATACACATCTGTATTTACATAGCCTCGTGCAATACAGCCCAAGAACAGCCCACTGAAGGCAACCAACCTGAGGCCAATGAAGACAATCCACGTCAGGAACCATCTGCAAGCATTGATGATGCCCAAGGCGACTGTGAAGATGTTGAAGGACCAAGAGTTGAAGCACATGTATGTCTCACACAGACAAAGCGTAAGTTCACTCTTAAATTCAATTGGCCTTCACTGTTTATTTGACATGTGCTGTATAGAATGCAAAAGGGCAGGAACAGTGATCGCACTTGTACATGAGCTCAACATCCCTAATCTCCCAGAGCTTGTTCGACAGTTTTTGTGCAGTTAATTATATCCTGATGTACATGACTCAACTAACATCTCCCACTTGGAATGCCCCAGGTATTATGGCAAAATCTCGATTTATAATTTGGCATCATCAACTTTCTATGCTCTGAGTGACCTTAGTGGTGTTGGTGGTATGCATCATGAATATATTTGGGCCACACCAGCATGGAGACAAGAAGGACCCCGGTATGATTGTGTGTTTGTTATCACTGACCCAGAGCTTGAAGGTATGCGTGGCAGTCACAGTGGTCGCATCATTGCTGTCATCTAGGTCAGGGTGATGGTGGCAGCAGCATCATTGACACTTGTGGTGGGTCCTCTGCTGATCAAGGCGATGGTTGCCATCATTGTCGTTGTCATCTGGATGGTGGTGGTGACCACATCGTCATCCAGGTTCCAGTGGCAGTCATGTTATCAGTGGTGAATCATCCAGGTGGTGGTTTCCATTGTTGTCATTGTCATATGTATTCATACCGTGGTACATGCAAATAGAAGCATTGAAGTCCAGGAATCAAAAGATCATCTGTGGAGGAGTCAAGTGCGCATGCGAGGACCAAGGTCTCTTCACCGTCAGCATTGCAAGCCCTGCAGCAGTACTTGTAAGCATCTTGTCATGGCAGCTGATGCCCCAGACATCATTCATTTGTTGGTACTTACATTTCCACCCACAGTGTTACATGTGCGGAGCTGTGGTGTGTTGAGGTCAATGATAGCATTGTGAGTTGCCTTAGTGTGGCCTGGGAAAATGAGTTATGTCACATGATAAGTTATCAATGCATCAAATTTCAAGCTCCGCCAATTACAGCTTTTCCTTGTACCACAACCATGTCTTGAAACATCCAACTGGCCATATTCTACAACAAATATTTGTGTTGTTTGGTAATGATTTCCATTGTCATGGATGAGTATGTGGCTCAACTTCAATTTCCAACCCAGTATTTAGCCTGATGAGTGTGTTGCAAGTACTGCTTACATAACATATGAAGTGAGCCACATAGTCCTGCTCCCGTTCTTGGACAACAACACTGATTCAGATACTGCCAGAGTACAAGTTCATTTCAGCTACCTGTCTTCATTATCACTAAGTTATGTTCCTGCCCAGTATGCAATCTAATTGCCCCCACAGTGGGTGCCCACTAACACCTACTACTGACAGCACCTGTGCCAGGAGGCAGTAGGCAGGTATGTTCACCTTGACATAATACACACTCACCTGCTTAGTGATCTGCATAGGTGAACCCACAGGTCCAGGTGCCAACCCACACCTGCACCCACCAATGGCATAAACCCAAGGGTTCGGGTCATGCCCACAGGTGGGTCGCAACCCTCAATGGGTTAACCCACACATTGACCACCACCTGCCACCACGATCCACCACTGCACTATGGCAATGACCAAAGCCCACGACCGCCCACATGCATGATGTTTCCAACTACCTACCCCTCTCGGTGATGACAACAAACAACAACAGACACCACCACAACTTTCTGTTTTTGTTTGTTTGGTGTTATTTTGTTTCATGAACTAATAGTTAATAGTATCCTCCTGCCGCTCTCCCTGTGCCTGCAAGGGCTGCCAATGAAGCAACATAAATGGCCAGTGCCAGTGTGGTACCACAACAACAATGACCTGGTGAAATGACAGTACAGTGATGGCAGCAGTGATGAAGTGTGACAACCACGACAGTGATGATGACATATGACAAGCAATGGCAATGAGGTGTGACTGCTCTGTGCTGGATATGATAGTCAATGACTGGACAGTGATGATGGATGGTGGTGAAGGACAACAGATGTCCATGGTGGGCCTATGGCCATACCAATCAATGGCGATGATGTGATGTGGTCAAGGACATGTGGGTGACCGGGGTGCATAGGTATAAGCCTTTTGAAGGCTACTATGTGTATCCAAGACCACATGAATATATTGAACTATGTTCTCTTGATAGTTTTAGCTACGTGACTGAAAATCAGCGCTAAAATCAGTGCCTTCAACACTGAAAAGTAGTGCCAATGGCACTGATTATTAGTAGCAAAAATGATCCAATCAGTGCCACTGTTTGGCACTGATTTTGAGTGCATAGCACTGCTGCACATACAGTTTAATGACTGTCTGTACCAATTTGAGGACCCCCACAGGGAGAATGTCCTCATAAACATCTGCTGTGGCATTGCACCCCCAATCACTGGTGCCATATGGCCAGGTGCAGTGCGTCTGCTCAACACCACCACTGAACTCTCGTGGAAAGAGCAAGCACAAGGGATACAAGCAGGCGAAACAGGCTGAGCAAGGAAATGGCTGTACAGAAGGAGAACAACCCTCTGAGGCCACATCCCAACCTCCTCCTTCCACCCCCAAGGCAGCGCAACCCCCCACCATCTCGTCATCGCTACCATCTGCCCCTGAGGTGGCACAACCACCTGCCGCTGCATCACTGCTACCCCCAGCCCCTGAGGCAGCACAACCCACTGCCTCATCATTATTCCCTCCTGCTCCTGAGGCAGCATGACCACACGCTGCCTCATCATTGTCAGTGCCGGCCCCTGCATGCACTCACTCATTCTGAGGCTTGAAGATGATGATGGTGTCATAGAGATGCAATGTGGATGCGAGGATGGCAATGCAGCGATTTCACACATGCCCCAAACTCAGACTCCAATGCCCTTGTCCACCATGTACTGTCTCCCTTCATCACATCCACGACACCTATGCCGAATCCCAGCAGCCAAAATCATATCAGACCTGCATGCCACCTACTTCCTTCCTGCACTCACATCATTCATTCATGGTCAAGGTTTGCTGTATGTGCTGCACATGATTGACACATTCAACATGTACTCTCGTTTAGTTTTTCATCTTCCAAGCATACCCGAGGTATCTGCAGGCAAAGAGAAGAATATAGTTAGGGCTTGTCTACCAATAAGCCGTGATCCCCGTCATTCAACAGAACCTGCGCATCTTGACTTCGCACTGATCCACACAAGTGAAAAGAACCCTACCACTGATGGGACTGGTTTGGCAGGTTGGCTATGCACTTCTGAGCCTGACATTTAGCTAATGGATTCTGCATATAGGGCTTCACATTGCACAACTACGAGCAATCTTTGATCTTCCAAATTATTACCCCAAGATGCTGCTTGGCCAGTTTAAAACCCCCCTTGCCTATATTGAGTGGTTCACACCTTTCCACTCCTGTGATCCCAACACTGGTATGTTCGTTGTCTCTTGGTCAACTCAGATGCACCACTCCTTTGCAGAGGTGATACCTGTTGAGTGAGTCATGTGCAGCTGCCATTTAATCCTGGAGTTTGGAAACGAGATGGACTGCAGGTGGACAGTGGATAATGTCAGCATGGTCTGTGACCGTTTTTTCGTTAACCCCTACATAGATTACCATTCATTTTGTCTGTTCAAGCTTGGGCGTAAGAACTGCATATAATGGCATCTCGTACTAGTGTAGCAGTGATTGTGCCAAGTCCCTAGGTTCTAGTACTAGTATACTACAAGCAATCCATTTTCATCCTGCCAATACACTTTCGGTAGTGCTAGTATGCTGCAGTTGAAGAATGTATGCTGCAGACAGGTCTTGTAAACAGTCAAATTGTCAATATATTTAGTGGGACTTACCTTGTATCTTGCACTCCAGTGAAGGATAGTGGCATGCTGAAAAAGCTGGTCAGTAGGCACAGAATGCACTACAACTTCAGCGCACCTTTGCAAAGTTGTCAGATTCATAGAACGCTAGAGCTGCAAAGAGTGGGACAACTTCCCAGGCTGGTTTGACCAATGTAACATGCTCAGCAATGCCCTCTGGAATCCAACGAGGAGGTGGGATGTCCAAATCAGAAACAGGATTCCATGTTTCCAACACAACTGGCGGGCTCGTGTGGAAATACTAGTTTTCAAGGTTGTCTTGCACCTCACTAACTAACACACATGAAATCCAGTAATGTGATTCATCATGCTGTAGTAGATTCTTTGGATAGGACTGTATGGATCTGTAAATATGATGAAGAGACTTACTTCAGTATACATGTGAAGGTACTCGCATATCAGCTTGTCGCAAGGAATTGAACTGTGATCCGCTGGACTATGCAATACATTGTGCTCCCTAAATATTCTGGCTGCAGAAAGGATCTAGTAGCCAGTAGTAAGATGGTAGTAGGTGAGTCAGGCGTCATACTAGTGCAACAATGGTCACGGTGGTGAGTGCTTACCCCTTGCGGCACTGGAAATTGTGACGGCTGATCCAATGTGGCTAACCACTTGATCAAGTTGTGGTAAGGGCAATTGCATTCATTGCAAGAGTCGTTCATTGGAGGGGAGTCACTGCCAGGTTGCTGCATCAGTTGTTCAGTGCAATGGCAGGAAAGAACTTAACTTTGCCTGGCAGTCAAACTGTTGAAGTTCCTCCAAGTCGAGTCACTGCCTTTGGATGGCTAAACTTATTGCTCTGTACTATCCCGGTCTATCCGAGCTATGGTGTACTACCCACAGATTTGCCAAGTAGTAGTGCTATATAGGAGCCTCGGACTATATAAAGCTATATAGAAAGCATCTCACTATGTGGTACTATATTTGGCTCAGTAGCTGTCACTCTGCTATGGCCAGCAGATGCAGTTTCCTGATGCACTGCAGCCATGGTGAATGGGGAACTGAGCCCAAACTTCCGAGTGACCAGAGGAGTACTAGTGCAACAGGGTGATCCGCTATCTTGCCTCCTTTTTGACCTGGCAATTGAGCCTCTTGCCTGTATGCTGTGATCCTCCCTGAATCTGAAAGGATTTACCATAGTACCTGGAGTGCCACAAAGGGTAGTTGTCAACTTATATGCCAATGATACAATGGTTTACCTTTGCGAGACAGACTCTTACACTGATCTTCAACACATACTTTCGTGCTGGTACATAATGTTATCACTTGTTCAAAAAAAAGAAGTATTACTATGCTGTACAATAAGTCTGGCAGTCATGGTCAACCGGCAGTTTCACAAAATACACGATTCTACCAACATTTTTACAACCACAATACAACTAGTGCATATTTTGGAGTACTGCAAGGTTGAACGAAGTTAATTGAAGATGAAATGAGCAAGATAGTTAAAAAGCTGTTGTCACGCCCAAATGCTGAACGGCATCACCCAAGTATGCTGGGGCTGAGTTTGAACTTTTCTCACTGGTGTCGCTGTCTCAGCTCTGATGAGCCTGCTTCGACTTCGTGGGTCGAAGGGAGGTAGTGGCTGATTGGGCAAAAAACATGCAACCTCTGATCCTACTTATGAGTCACAGATACAAGCATCAAATGGTCTTGCCAGTGGACTCTATAAGTCGGTCTCCGCTGCACTTGTGGTGCTCTTGGAATCTCTCAAGAAGGGACTGTCAAAGAGTTGAAGACTTGCATCAACTTGAAGGACTATTGCCCAAAATCCTCTTATTGCAGTGCTTTTCCAAGCCAGAGTGAAAGCACGCAGCTGCCGACTTTCCACACCAACTCAGAATACACCATCCCACACATCTCAACCATTGAATTTTTGTATCACAGATCCACTTTCTTCAGAGCCTCACTTCAAAGCTTCATGGATTAAGATATTTACTTAATTACATTGTCAATCAACTCCTCATAGCAGTGCTGAGCCTATCTGTGACCTTGTGTGACTGCCCGTTGATGTTGTACAGCATTATTGTGTACTGTTCCACTACTCGACATCATAATCAGGTTGTGTTTGTACCTGTGTACATACAATTTAGGCATAGGGCCGACTCAGAAGGACTGTGGGTGACCCAGCATTTACCTGCTATTGAGCTTGCTATTAACCTTGTTGATCCCAGTCCACAGGTTATTTACCACTCTTTCTGGATATGGGAAGACTCCCTTGGACCATGATACGGGACGTGCTGAGCAAGGACGAATATCCACACGTCCAAGTCTACATACAGAGGATGAAGCTTGCCCTCTGGAACGCGCACAATGCGCTCTTGTCTGCCCGGCTCAACCAGACGATTCAAGTTAATCAGGAGAGGTGTATATGCCCTTTCGTTAAAGGTGATCTCATTTATATTTTTACTAAGAACATTAACTTTAATAAGGGAATTTCGCTCAAGTTTGTGCCAAAGTTCATCAGACCCTATCGCATCAAGTTGCCAGACTCACTCAAAAGAGAGGTATTCGCAAAGTGTTTCACTCATCACTTCTCAGCTTACTCTGACCTGAAGCCTCTGTGCACCCCTGAAGAATATTTTCAGGCACTCAGTGTGGACGGCATTGACAATTTGCGGGGAGCAACGGAGGTGTCTTTCGACGACGATCTTTAGGTGTCATTGGGACACATCCATTTTCCCCTGCCTCGCTCTGCTCACCTACATATAAATTTCAGGTCAGCGCTCAGGTCTTCCAAGGTTCATCATGCCCCTCCACCTCACCAGTCCCCTTTGACTTGTCAGAAGGCTGTGTCTCCCCACCTCCGCACGAAACTCTAAGGTCTCTCCTCACACAGCTTGTTTGTGTGCGTGCAAACCCTATCCCAGTCCGTTGCTTGAAGTGCACACAGTGCCCTATTCACTGTCCTTGTCGCGCTTCCCTCGAGCAACCACTCCACTCCAACTCCCAACACCAAGTGTGAGGACTCACCTGTGGACATCCCTCATCAAGGAGATGTGAAAATGGTTTCTGGGGAAGGAACCGCTGCTGGGGCTAATGAGGCTGGTGAAGAAGAGGAGGTCGACTATGGGGAGGAGGGCCAAGACAACCCTTACACTGCTGAGTTGTGTCATGTGTGTGCCTATTTTTATTGTTGAGCGACCAGCCGTGATCCCAGCCATCTGGCGGAAGAGCCAAGCACAGTACACAATGCCTTCCCATTTCAACAAATATTGGCCACTCATCCCAATCTCCCATCTCTCAGTGCTTCCTGTCAACGTCTCATTCTCCTCCAACCTCCCTGTTAGGCAACTAATCCCTCAATGACATGACATGGAATGAAACTAAAACTACCCCCGACTATGTTACAATGACAACCCCAAGACAACAATGACGACGATAGACGATTTTATTTTTGTACTTGTACAAAGGATTTGATTGTTCTGTTTTATTTCTCTTGCTGAAAGGAGTATGTATCAAGGAAAAACAAAGGGTCAACCTATGTTATTTAGCTGAAGCTCGACGAGCCACTCCGTCTGTGATCCCCCTCCCACTTACCATGCACCTGTACATCGAACACAAGGTTTTCAGAGGCGAACATTCCAATTCTGTAAACTCCATTTCCTTCTCGCCTTGTGGAAAGTACCTTGCCTCAGCTTCATCTGGTTGCTCGGCTTGTATATGGAAGACTTCATGTGGCTCTTTTTTGTTCCAGGTGGTGTTTGAGAGCCCAGTCAATGCACTCCTTTGGCACCCTGCACGAGAAGGTACATTGATATGTGGATGCAAGGATGGCACTGTTTTATCTATGTCCAATTTCACCCCTGTGAGATCTTTCGAAACTTCTGTTGTTGACACGCTATATCTAAGGAAATATATTAGGACGGATACCAGGGAAAGCATATCCGGCTTGGCGTCACTGCCCCCATCTTTTGCATGGATATTGAAGCACAGGCTAAGCTCTTAGCGATAGGCGTCAGACAGCAGGTTTGCATATGCAAGGACGATTCTAATGGTGAGTTGTTGCTATTTTACAGCGGGATTCCAGGTGATTTTTTCCTCTTCAGAGGGCCATACAGCAGTAACCAGGCTTCCACTGCCCCCCCCCGATAGTCACTGCCAATACAGACCAGAGTGACCGCCATATTCGACCTCGTTCCGCTCACTTCATCAAGAATGGAAAGGTCCTTATTGTATGCTATCTCAACCATGGCATCATGTAAGCTTGCCCTGCAGTGTGCACTGTCTTTGGAAAAGCTAATGCACATTTGCAGCAGGTGGGACATCTCAGCAAGGTCAGTAGTATGGCATGTTAAACAACCGAATGTCCCTCAAATGATGTAAGTCTTGAGAAGTTGCATGTCATTTTGCTAAACCGACTCTCTTAACAGTGGAAGTTCTTCCATATGCAGCAAGCTAAACATCTTGGTAGTTAACACATTGCAAGATGGCCTGTTCCTTTACAAGCTAGGTGGCAGGACAGCCATCAGAAGATGGTCTGTTGTTGAAGATGCCGAGGCAAGGTGCCCACTCTCTGTTTCGCTTCTACACGGCGGAAAAGCCATCGTCTCAGGAACTAACACTGGCAGTGTCGCTATTTGGAATGCATCTTCAAAGGACTTATACCAAGTACTTCCCCACAGCAGTAAGTGATCAATGGAGTCCAGCAAAACTTTTACAGTTTCATGGTAACATTCATCTATGCGACGTAATACAGGCGGTGGCGGTGAGTAAACGCACTCTTCATTGCTGCACGCTGCTGATAGCTAGGTAAGGCTCATCAACAAGGCCCCTGGAGCTATATTGCTGTTGGATCTGCGCTGAAAGGGGAGGACACATACGTCAAAGTATGGAAAGCCCACATTGGTTTAGAGCCTTCGCCTTCCTCAGACCAGTTAGGCACACTTTGCAACCGTCTTATGGTTAGTCGGATTCTGAAATGCTCTGGACAGTTGACTTATTCCCATCTAAGGTGGTGCGCTTTTCAATGGAATGGAGTGACTATGGACAAGTAGCCTTGGCTGTGGCCTTTGTAATGATCTGTGCTGCTGTGACTGTTGCTCTGTTGGAATTTTTGTGGTTGAATGTTCCTTGGGAATCGATCTGTTCATCTCTTTCCACTCTTGTATGCCATTCAACTGGTTCTACTGTGCTGCAGGCTGATATATAACTATTCAGATCCATGGAGTGGCAGTTTCACTGTGGCTCTTTACACGCTGGTCATTTTCTGAAGCTCGGCAAGTTGCAGTCATAGCCAGATGCTTTGTACGTGCTACAGTCTTGTTGTTTCTTGGCTCTTTGAAGTCAGCGATTCGCGCCTTCCTTGAATTGCCACCTGTCGACACACCCACCGCTAATCATATGTTCGAGAACATCAACCATTACTAGTGCTGGACGCTGCCAGTTAATCGTACATAGATACAGAATTATTTTAGCATCTGTGGAATGTACTATCTCTACTATAGTAAGGAGCAGTTGCCGGTGGTTGTGTCCACCTGTCATGCTGTGCTGGTGTAATAATTACATAACTCATAACGATCACTCGAAATGCCACCTGCATTGTTGCTCGCAAATGGAAATCCAAATTGTAACTACTGAAGTACTGAACATCTGCAAAGCTAATGATGCTTAACTGAATTACTTTGCTTAGCCGACTCGTCTCACCCAATCAGAGAGGTCACCAAAGTATTCAAAAGTGTAGCGTCACTGGGGGCCTCTCTCAGATGAAGGGTATTGAAAGGTTCACAGGTTGCCAACCGAATCACATGGGTCCAAAGAAGGCAAAAAGTTCTGTTGTGATATGTTCCCATGATATAACGAAATCCCAGAACCCTTTGCTCTGTGGGCAAGGGAATTTTGATTACTAGATGATATATTGCAGGGGGAACTGTCTGTTGAAATTCCTGGTCCCTACAGTACCATCTTTCCTTATTCTTAGTATGGACACACCGAGCATTCCTTACATAATCACAGTCGTTCTTTATAGGATGTTTTCTTTCATTTTGTACCTCAGTCTCTGTTTGCACAGAAGTACTGAGGTAAGGCTACTCTACACATTCATTTACTATGATACTGACCTATGTAGTCATGTGTGACTCTTGTCTAGGTTAGTTAAATGAAGTCTCTGTTTGCACAGAAGTACTGAGTCATTTGTGACTCTTGTCTAGTTTCGAGTTGTGCCAGTACACCTCACAAAACTGTCGGCCAAAGAATGCAACAGTGACCGATACTAGGTTGTTGTCACGAACTGAGCAAATCTTCGCCCAAGTTCGACAAAATGGCATCGCGGCCCTTGCGAGTCCGACCCTCCTGTCACCTAGAAAGGATGTCCTCTCTTCTGCATTCTACTGTTACGACCATGTCCAACTCCGGATCTTATCCGGTTACTCCGGTCGCATCGCAGCTCTGTAACTCAACTCCGGTCGCTCTCACTTACTCCGGTCATCATCGCGCTGATAACTTTCCGTTAAGT
>Ga0307518_10003647_pt1 | contig 11073 bp, 11 predicted proteins | sample 25_EM_MG_FD_203889 | JGI IMG/M metagenome (GOLD analysis project Ga0307518, IMG submission 203889) | Populus trichocarpa ectomycorrhiza microbial communities from riparian zone in the Pacific Northwest, United States - 25_EM | ecosystem: Host-associated > Plants > Roots > Unclassified | place... | reverse complement strand
GAACGGATCCACGTCGGAACTTGACAGGCAGATAGACCACGCTCTAGGCTCTCTGATGGTATAGTCACATGCCTGATAGCTTTGGAAACGGTGGAGCTATTCAAAATATCGGAATGCCGGCACTGGGTGCCTAAAAATGACATTTGAGCGCTAACATCGTTTCTTCTCTTCTTTCCTTCATTTCTCCATCAATTCTTCAGCTTCTTTGCTCGTTCTGGTATGGGAGTTGGACTGCAGCAGATTGCATTCCTTTCTCATACCATACTGGATGTCATTCCTTCAGTTTCTTCTGCTTCTTGGCGGTTCTTGTGTGATAGATGGCTACGATGAGGCTCCATCATGCTCATCCTTTGCATCAGGATCGTTTGATATTGACGTTATCTTCCATGTTCACTGTACCAAACCTGTTTGGTGCGTGACATTGGTTGCAGACCGCCCACGTCGTCAAGGTCATCGCCGTTGTCTGTCCCTGTGGCAGCACTGGCTGCCCAGGGAGGTCATTGTCGTTGCCATTGCCGTTGCCTGTCTGCTGCACAGGAGGTCGTCGGAGTCATCGGAGTCATCCATCCCTGCTGGCCAGGGAGGTTGCCATTGCTGCCATTGCTGTTGCCTGTCCAAGCCCCTGCTTGCTGCAGAGGACGCCCTTGTCACCGTTGTGCTTCTCCATGCCGCAGGCTGGCCCCACCGTGTGTGCTGCAAACGTCGTCATCGTGCATGCTGTGGTGAGAGGTGGTGGGAGGAGGTGCTGATGGTGCTGATGGCAGCTGTCGTCATGTGTGCATGCTGCAGTTGGAGAGGAAGTGGGAGGAGGAGGCAGCCGTGGCCGTCGTCGTCTCGGGCAGGGTGGTTGCATTGGTGGTGGCCGGTGTTGTCACCGTCATTTGGGGTGGTCGTGATGGTCGAAGTGGTGATGGTGGTGGTGGTTGGTATTACCGCCGTTCGTGATTGTTGTCATCGTCGTCGTCCGTCGACACAGGTGGGAGGGTGGTGAGTGTGGTGGTGGATCGTCGACGCAGGGCACATATGTAGTTAGTAAAACATAAAAAAAAAGCAAATGAAGTACTTACCTTCACTGGCTACATTGTTACAGTATTGGTTGGCGTTACGGCTGTACCTGCAAAGGCCCCGGTCAGGACTTACCTTCTGCGCAGTGGCAGTGGCAGTGCACAATGCATGGCGGCATCGTTTGACCGCCATTTGGCAGTCACTCGCATACCCGCGCAGGTCAACCATACCCTTGACGAACGCTAGTGGAGATTTAACTTGAGCGTAAGATGAACGTTTGCATTCCAATGAGTCGAAAATGGATGTGAGGGGACCAAGAACAAGATGGTGCGACTTACCAAATCGGGTAGGGTCGCTGCAGTAAACAAAGTCGCGACTCCGGACCGAGTGAGCCCAGCCAATAGGCATCAGTATATATCTTCTATATTAAAGTAGCTAGCTCGTGAGAACGCCAGACAACTCTGAAATCTCATTGGCTAACAACTTGAGACAACTCTCGACTCTCATTGGCTGGTGACTTTCCTAAGACAACTCTTAATTCTCATTGGCTGGTAATTTTCCTTAACGAGCCAGCACTCTTCCACTTCATTCACCAACCACTGTCAAGCAGTCTCTGATTGGCACTCGATGCCACAAGATGGCTCATGGGCACGTGGAGAGGTATGGTTTTCACGCCTTAGACCTCACTTTGCAACGTTAACATGTATTTAGCATGTGGGAGAGCATCCACAGTGTGCATCGAGCGTCTTCAGATGATCACAACCACGGCCTTCGGGTGAGTTGAACATACCTTCTGAGTGCTAATTCCTTACTTTTTTTTGGACTTGTAGCAGAACAGTATTCAGGCAGAAAACAGTCGAGAAGGGTTCAGCGCAAGTAATGACGCAAGCAGCATTCATCAAGCATCGTCAGACAAGCATGACGACTTCATTCAAGGTTCTTCGACTTCAGCCCAGCTGTCCACACGTGGCAAACGCTGTCGAGCTGCAGCCGAGGGCATTGGAGAGGATGATGCTCATCCACGAAAGCAAGTTGCACTCACAAGTTTGCAAACAACTTCGCGCAAACATGAAGGTATTATGTTCGTACCACTAAGAAATTCGACAAGCTCATTGCCCTACAGCATTGGGATGTACAGATCAAAGAAGTAACGATGTGCCCATCTCTCGACGGGCACTTGGTCAGTGCCAACGCCACGAACGCGAGCGCCAGCAGCATCAGGTTAGTCATTACCAGTCTCCAATGCTACCTGTAGTTAATCACTTGTAACAGCAACCAGTGCATCCCCTGGCCCATCATCCTGTAATCCCTCAGCTGTCTGAAATTGCTCCGCCACCGGTAATTGCTCTCCCACCTGCAGGTGCTCCACCACTTGCAATCCACCAGCCGCCTGCAATCCCTCAGCCAAACCCAGATGCACATCAGCGTCACTCACTTGGGCAGCAGAGGCGTCGTGAATGAGAGTGTCAACAACGCCAAGCAGCAGAACAACATGAACAACCAATCCCTCTGCTGCCTGCAATCCCTCCGCTGCCTGCAATCCCTCCGCTGCCTGCAATCCCTCCGTTGCCTGCAATCCCTCTGCTGCCTGCAATCCCTCCGCCGCCTGCAATCCCCCAGCCTCCTGCAATCCCTTGGCCAAACCTGGATGCACATCAGCGTCGCTCACTCGGGCAGCAGAGGCGTCGTGAACGAGAGCGCCAACAATGTCAAGCAGAACAACGCGAACAACCAACAGTTGACAACACACCTCCACGAGATGCCCAGGTGCTGTGCCAGCATGGCCGAGCACCAGCTGCGATGAGAGACCTCTTCCTTGCTGCCCGCCATCGCTATGTTGAGCCAGACAACCGGCATGATCTTGGACGCATGAACGTGATGTGCCCATACTGCAATGCTTACCATTGGATAGCTGAACGCCTTGTAGCATCATCAGATTTCCGCCCATTGTTTGGAATGTGCTGTGACCAAGGCCAGGTCCGCATTCCTTTGATGCGTGAGCCTCCGCAGCCTCTGAAGTTGTTATGGGATGGTGAAACACCTGATGCAATCAAGTTTCGGACAAACGTTCGTCGATATAATGCAGCGCTTGCATTCACCTCGCTGGGAGTGGAGATTGATCATCAGATCAACATGCAGGGTTGTCATGCACCATACGTATTTCGTGTTCACGGAGAGCTATGTCACCGAGTTGGGCAGCTATTACCTACAGAGGGCCATCAGCCCATGTATGCCCAACTGTATATCTATGACCCTGAGTCAGCACTCCAGGAGCGTATGCAACATGATGTTAACAGTGAGCTCTCTGAATGTACTATGTGGAAGCTCCAAAATGTGCTACTTGAACATCACCGGTATGCAACTCTCTTTCGCAATGCCCATGAGCTACTTCTGCAATACCCTACGGACTCCTCGATCACTATTCATTTGCTTGCAGATCCAGCCCGTGATCAGCGACGCTACAATCTGCCAACTGTGGGTGAGATTGCAGCAGTTATACCAGGAGATGGCTCTCAGGCTACTGATTCCCGTGACATCGTATTGCACCGCCGGAATGGACCGCTTCAACGAATCAGTGAAGGGCACAGATTGTATGCCTGCCTTCACTATGTTCTCTTCTTCCCATATGGCAAGGATGGTTGGCACTGGGATTTGCAGATGCACCAGCCTCACAAAGACAAGCAACGGACACTTTCACAAATTCACTATGTTGCGTTTCGTCTCTTTCCCCGTCAAGCAGAGTATTCGGCTCTCCTCCGTGGGCATGCACTTTTCCAACAGTATTTGGTTGACATGTTCGCATCTGCAGAGCAAAATCGTCTCACATTCCTGCGTGCCAACCAAGACAAACTACGTGCATCACTTTACAGTGGTCTGGAGGATGCTATTGCTGCAGCTGGTGACGAGGAACTCAGTCTCCATGAAATTGGGCAACGCATCATCCTGCCGTCATCATTCACAGGTAGTCCACGCTACATGTATCAATGTTATCAAGACGGGTTGGCATTGGCTCGACACTTCCAGAAAGTTGACATCTTCATGACCGTCATATGCAATCCTTCTTCAAGTTGGCCTGAGATTCAACGGGAGCTGCTTCCAGGGCAGAAAGCCTCAGATCGCCCAGACTTAGTGGCACGCGTGTTTCACATGAAGAAAGAGGCTATTATCAACTACACCTCCAAGCATGGTGTCTTTGGCTGAACTGTCGCATACATATACACCATTGAGTTCCAGAAACGGGGGCTACCCCACATGCATATGCTTATTTTCCTCGATCATCCATACAAGTTACTTACTCCTGCTGAAGTCGATTCAGTCATATGGGCACAATGGCCTGACCCTGATATGCAACCTTTGCTCTTTGCCACTGTCAAAGCCTGCATGGTACATGGACCATGTGGTGCCCTCAACCTGAATGCTCCGTGCATGGAAAATGGCAAATGCACCAAAGGGTATCCGAAGCCCTTCCAAGCACAAATGAACATGGTCAAAGAAGGCTACCCACTGTACTTTCGTCCAGATGATCACTGTAGCTTCAAAGTTGGTCACCATGATCTTGACAATCGCTGGATTGTGCCCTACAACCCATTCATGTCAGTCACCTTCGACTGTCACATCAACGTCGAGTGTGGTGTAACATTTAGCTCTTTGAAGTATGTCAACAAATATATCTGCAAGGGTCAAGATCGGACAACTTTGGAGGTCAGCTCCAGGCGAGATGAGATCAAGAAATACATTGATGGTCGTTATATCTCTGCTCCAGAGTCGATGTGGCGGATTCTCCAGTTTCACATTCATGAGCAACAGCCTTCTATTACTTGACTGCAAGTGCATTTGCCAGGACAGCACATGGTGACATTTGATCCAAACGAGGACGTTGAGGCTGTACAGCAATGGGCTGCCTCAGAGCAGACAACACTCACCGCATTTTTCAATGCTAACGCAGATCTTGGCGCCGTCACACCTACCAGGAGTTTCCTCAGTACTTCACATGGAAGCCAAAGGAGAAGGTCTGGGCTCTGCGTCAGAGGGGATACGCACTTGGTCACATGTATTATGTCAGTCCAACAAGTGGAGAACGTTTCTATCTCCGGACACTCCTAACAATTGTTAAGGGCCCCACATCATTTGCTCATTTGTGAACATTTAATGGCATACTTTATCCCACCTTTCGTGATGCCTGCATTGCCCGTGGACTCTTGGAAAATGATGGGGAGTGGCGGCAGTGTCTGGAGGAAGCTTCTGCAATGCAAACAGGGCATCAACTCCGTCAACTCTTCTGCACGATGCTCCTTTTCTGTAGTCCTGCTGACCCTGAAGCACTCTGGATGGACTTCTGGCAGCACATCTGTGATGACTTGCGGCACTACTTGATCACCAACCTTCAGCATAACAATCCCACCGCTGAGGATGTCTATGACTACGGCTTATATCTTCTCGATCAGTTGTTGTCAGCATTGGGCCATACTTTGTCAGACTTTTCCATGCCTCGGCATCAGCACAACTGGGGTGCTGTTGTTGGAAATCGTTTCATTTCTGAGCAGTGGGCATACAATATTGATGTGGAAAGACAAGAAGCCATTGCAAACATTTGCTGCCTAAACAACAAGCAACTTGAAGCATTTGATCGCATTATTGATTCAGTTCAGCATGATACAGGATCACTGTTCTTCCTCAATGGACCAGGTGGCACAGGGAAGACTTTTGTTTACAAGACAGTCTGCCACCACATCAGGGCAGAGGGACGGATTGTCCTTTGTGTGGCTTCTTCAGGGATTTCTGCACTCCTCATGCGAGGAGGCCGCACTGCACATTCAATGTTCAAAATTCCAGTGGATGACTTGACAGAGGATTCATTTTGTCGCATTCCAAAAGAGAGCCTTCTTGCAGGTCTCATTCGCCAAACCTGCCTTATCATCTGGGATGAGATCACCATGCAACACAAGCATGCCTTAGAAGCTGTTGATCGGACATTTCGTGATCTCAGGGATAATTCAGATGTGCCATTTGGTGGTATCACAGTCGTCATTGGAGGGGACTATCAGCAAATCTTGCCAGTTGTTCGCCATGGCTCTCCACAAGATATTGTGAATGCAACAGTCCAGCGGTCCTACCTTTGGAAGCAAATTGAAATCCTGCAGTTAACAAAGAACATGCGCCTTGAAAGCTCAGATGCAGAGAGCCGAGACTTTGCAGAATGGCTTTTGGATGTTGGTCATGGGAATAACTGCAATGCTGATGGTCATGTTGCATTACCAGCAGACATGATCACACATGATCTCGGTTCCCTGATCAACAATATCTATGCTGGGATTGACAGTCAGAACATCCCACCTCCTGAGTACTTCAAGAACCGAACCATCCTTGCTGCTCGCAATGGTGATGTTGATGACATCAACATGGACATTCTCCGAAAAATGTGTGGCGACGAAAGAACGTACTTCAGTGCAGATGAAGTGCATCAGCCGAAGGATACTGAAGACAATGATCAGGTAGAAGCCTTCCCAGTGGAGTTTTTGCGCTCACTTAATGCATCGGGCCTCCCACCAGGAGAACTTACACTGAAGATTGGTTGCCCACTGATACTACTTCGGAATCTCGCACCCCAAGATGGTCTGTGCAATGGGACACGCATGGTACTAATCCAAATGTCAGACAGAGTACTTGAAGTTCGCATTCTTGGTGGGGACCATGATGGGAAGACAGCCTTTATTCCAAGAATCTCACTCATACCATCAGCTAAAAATGCAGACTTCACATTTGTCCTCAAACGCCGTCAATTTCCAGTTTGTCTTGCATTCGCGATGACTATCAATAAGGCACAAGGACAGTCTGTGAAGTACGTTGGTCTAGATCTGCATGTTCCTGTTTTTAGTCATGGACAACTTTATGTTGCACTGTCTCGTGCAACATCATGCCAGCGCATTTCAGTTTTGCTTCCTTCAGGTGAAACAACAACACCGAATGTTGTCTATCCCGAAATTCTCATCTGGTAAGTCTACTGCATGGCAAGTAAAAGCATGCTGAAACTCTGTTTCAAGAATCCAGGATTGTTTTAGTTGCTTCCTAAGATGTGCTCTTGCCAGAAATTACATTGTGTGCCACCTCCTCCATCTTAGTGGAAAATTCCTGAAGATTCCATGGTTTTCCGTCACTTACAAATATCTCTGATTTTACCTGGTATATATATCTTCAACAATTGTCACTGGTTCGCACACCTTTCCATCCCGCTCCTTAGTACTACTATCTTGACTTCTCACATTTGTTTTCAGCTTTTGATATAATGTCATCTTCTGGAGCTTCAGCAACCATCACTGCCATTGCAGTTTTCAAGAACGGCCAACATATTGAGGGCATGAGCTACATTTTCGATGCTCAGATTTACCTTGGCAAGTCAACGCCGATTCTTGCTGCACTTAGGTACTTCAATCGTGAAGGCCGTGAGTTCAGTGACATTGGCTTCTACTTTGTTACTGCAAGTGTAGGTCCTGATTTTTTAAATCTCTGCTTGAAGGGCTCATATTGTTACTACTAGGTCGCAATGATGGAGGCAGGTGCAATGATTTCCCACCAGCCCAGCTGTCCTCCCGAGACAGAGTATGATCTGGTGGGAGATATTGTCAATGTGAGTGTATTATATTGTGTTCGTGCAACGTTTACTTTTTCTAATATGATGTTACAGCTCATTCCAATCAAGATTCCAGATGGTACCGATGATGCCGAAGTCATTGATCTGAAGTACCTCCCATACATCAACATTTGTGGGGTTGCGGAATCCGTTGACGATCTCATGGGCACCTTCAACCTCACCCCACACCAATATGTTGCCGTACTACGGAATCTCCCTGGCCTGCACACCACATCAATCGAGGGTTCTCCAGCGCTTTCCAGTACCCGCCGGTTCAAATCGGTCTTACCAGTCAAGTGCTTGATCCCTGATAGTCCGAGATGGAAGACAAAGTCTGGTAAAAAGACGACTCCAAAGGCTGGGGGGTATGTTTCTGTAACTGGGTTCATCACTGAGAGGATTGGTGCACCTCAGGCTCGTGAGGGATTTTGTGTTACAATTGAATCCATGGTATTTCTTGGGCGACCTATAGTCATGTCAAGCACCCAAGATCCCGTGACAGGTGGGTAGTCTCACTGTCATCTCATAGACGAGCTAATTCTCAACCCTTATCAGAACCATCCACTCCGGTAGCTGGGTGCACAAGCATGAAATTTGACTTCACAAAATCCAGGTCTGTGAAGAAGCGTCGACTTGAAGATCCCACTCATTAAGCCAGTATTCCGGTCATGGATGGTCCATTCTCTTTTTGTGCATGTCACAGTTCCTTTACCCCCGTATCATTCTTTTCACATACCATCCTTTTGGCATCTGTCTGACTACCATAATTAACTTCAGTCAATCCTTTTCTACTCTCCTATCTTACAGTAACAGTCGAGATGGGTTCAATCATGGTGTTACATGGTACACTCCAATATTAATTGTGTCCTCGGTGGCAGTTTTCCATCAAGCACAGAGTCTGCACAAAAGAACATAAATTGATGCAGCTTGCCCTTAACTTTTTGTCGAGTGGTGTAGCCACGGGTATCTGCTAGTCTCCAATAAATTTCCTATACAACTAGAAAACATAAGATTCAGAGATTCCGCTTGTATTGTTGTGCTGGTATGACGTCAGATATAGTTCATTTGTTAGATCTACTCAATACTATACTATGACATTGTACTTGACATGGACATTGTGTGTGAGCACTGTGGTGGATTTCTCGAGTATTCAATACAACTTCAAGTACAAAAGTATTGCAGTATCCAATCTAGTTTTGCCAGAGTACTACAGGTACATCCTTATGAGTCTATAGCTAATAACAACCTACTAAGGAGTACTAAAGAAGCCTCTTCTTCAGTTAGATTACACATGGGATCCCTGGATCTTTTTTTTTCTAAATGTATACTTTGTTATTTATTGATGCTATTGGCTGGGCTTACCCGGTCCAAAATGAAGATGTTGATCAATGACATGTTGTCACGTGACTTTGTGTACATCCGTGTCGTTCCCCAATTTGGTAAATTATATAACTTGTGTTACTACATTCTCCTTATCTTCTTGTCCTCACTGCTGCACTCGCTCCTCATCATCTCTGACTGCTCCCCTACTTCTGACACTCAACGGAAAGGTTTTTCTGCGCAATTCACATGTCCTAGGTAAGCCGTCTTGCTTTCTTGCATTCATCTGATGTTTGCAGGTTCACATTCGAGTCTTCTGCGTCACCATCAACATAATGATATCCACAGGATGCTTTGTGGGATGGATAGGTGGTTCAGGTGACAAGGTATGTTGCCATCTTGTGATTGCTGCTGTTTAAGGTGGTTGATAGCTTCTCTGATCCTCACTCAACACAGAACACGACCAAAGTGTATTCCTTTGAGTATGTAGGACAATAAGAAGTAAGTTCCTATATTACATGACAAGAAGTGATTAAATAGGAAGATGAGTATTACATAAGTAACTGAATATGGGTAACCCCTAAGGGCACCCTTACACCCTCCCCCTGTAGAGCCAACATAGGGCTCTACTCTTATGTAAACGAAGTGAAAAACAAAACAAGTATAGTCCATGCATGTAAATGAAAAGTTGGGAGGTTGAACTCCCGGTCATCATACAACAGGATGAATATTTCTTCTGGGAGGTTGGACTCCTGAGGCTCGCAATGAGTAGGTGACGAACCCATCATCACATCAGTGCAGGACCCTCAAACAGGCCATCGACCTCACCGTCCTCCAGGGGCGGATAATCAGAGCGCTGGTTGACATCCATTGCCGACGATGGTTGCACAACTGACGGCACTGGAGGGATCATGTACAATGCGTGAGCGTCCACCATTTGGTCCTGCCAGTCACTATTTGCCTCACACTTGCCACTGGACACTAGAGGAGGAATGAGGTGAGGCTCCACACCTTGAGATACAGCAAGTGCGAGGATCTGCTCGCAGGAGTGAGAGACAGCCTCTCCTGAGGCATGGTGAGCATCGGCTTCGACCTCGTTGCAGATGGTGTCCAACTCGGGATTGTCATCTCCCAAATACCGACCCTGTAATTCCTGCAGGTGGGTCTGACCCCAAGCCCACACGTCATCAGCGTCATGATAGGTGACACCATTGGTGGCGAGGTACGCTGCCACATGAGTCAATGTATATGCTGATGACTCGCGTGACCCAACCCACTCGGCCATTTGGCCAATGGCAGGAGATAAGCCCGCCCATTTGATAATTGAGCGATATCGCCCCGCAACACCCAGGAGACGCGCCATCGACCGGCACCAACCGACCCGTCCGACATTCCAACCCGTCCGAGGCATGAGTCGCTCCACGAAGAGCAATCCTCAAACATTGCGAGCTAGGGGCTCAGGTGCCTCGTCCTCACTGTCATCGATACGTTGTCACGCACCAAACAGGTTTGGTACAGTGGACATGGAAGATAACATCAATATCAAACGATCCTGATGTGAAGGATGAGCACAACGGAGCCTCATCGTAGCCATCTATCACACAAGAAGACTATCCTGATGCAAGAGATGACTGCCGACGCTGACAGTCATCACTCGCACAAGAACTGCCAAGAAGCAGAAGAAACTGAAGGAATAACATCCAGTATGGTATGAGAAAGGAATGCAATTTACTGCAGTCCAACTCCCATACCAGAACGAGCAAAAAAGCTGAAGAATTGATGGAGAAACGAAGGAAAGAAGAGAAGAAATGACGTTAGCACTCAAATGTCATTTTTAGGCGCCCAGTGCCGGCATTCCGATATTTTGAATAGCTCCACCGTTTCCAAAGCTATCAGGCACATGACTATACCGTCAGAGAGCCTGGAGTGTGGTCTATCTGCCTGTCAAGTTCCGACGTGGATCCGTTCATTTCCCATGGAGATATTCCCCCCACAATCCAGACGTTCGTCTCATCAGTCACTATGGAGTCTGTATTTTCTCTGGATCATTTCTCCGCTATTGCTGCAGATCTCCACTATGTCCTGCTCTTAGGACAGCCTCTCCCAGAGTTCCCATGCAC
>Ga0307518_10003646_pt1 | contig 11076 bp, 9 predicted proteins | sample 25_EM_MG_FD_203889 | JGI IMG/M metagenome (GOLD analysis project Ga0307518, IMG submission 203889) | Populus trichocarpa ectomycorrhiza microbial communities from riparian zone in the Pacific Northwest, United States - 25_EM | ecosystem: Host-associated > Plants > Roots > Unclassified | place... | reverse complement strand
CAAGATGCCCAAATGACACAAGAGCAAGAGCCTAAAGCACATCATCAGCTCATGAATGCCTTGCGGGTCCCACCTAAGCGCCTTTGTCCCATAGGTCCCACTTGTGTCGTGTGATTTTTTAGCGGTTCCTCCAATGTTTTGTCCACAGAGTTGGACTTTGTTCCAAACTCGAAAGTGCTAACAACTTTCAAAACTTGTAAAAATGCAATTTGTTGCACAAAATCAGATTAAATGAGCTTTTATTAATTTAAAATAATATCTTTTTAATTTTATTTTTTTAAAAAAATTATTTTGAGAAAAAAAAAGAATTTTGATCGGACAATAAGTTAACATGTTAGATAAATTAGGTCATCATTCAATAAAAATTCAGTTTAAATTAAGTTTGACCAAGTTTAATAATTATAAAAAAATAATCAATTCCGGATTAACCCAATAAATACTTTAAAGATTTTGTATGTAACTTTTCATATTAAGATGATATTTTTTTGTTAATTAAATTATCTATCCATGTCATCCCCAATATCAATTTATGGATTGTCCAGAATCTACTGATTTAGATAGCTCCGATAGGTGGCTGAGTTATTCAAGTTGTGAAGAATTTCTAACCTTCAAAATGGCTGCAGTAATTTTTAGTTTTGTGGTGCAATTGTGTATGAAATGTAGCAAATGATCATCACCATTAGAAAGCATGATCGTCAAACTGAAATAAGTTAAACATGAGAGTCAAACTGAAATGATTCTAGTTCTTCCCGCTGCTTTGAATTTGCTGGAGATGCAGGAGCTTCTAGCCGTAAATAATCATATAAAATTCCACAAAGTGCATCTCCACCTCTGGCCTGTACTAGAAACATGGAGTTATCTCCATTTAATAATAAAGATGAGGGAATATCAATGCTAAATAGCCGATATAATCCATGAATTCCATGCCGACAAACTGCATTCTCTGCTCCCAAATTCATCACTTGGAAGACCATGTGTTCTTTATCCATATCATTGAGATACACCTGCAAGAATGCTGGAGTTAACATTTTCGAAAATATTTAAGTGTTTTGTGTTTTTTTTTTTTTCCAGTTAACTTCGCAATCTTCACCTGGAGGTCAGAACGGTTTGCTGAGGCGATGGCCAATCTCAGCTTGTAAATCCCATTTTTTATTGAGTTGAGAAGAAATTTAATTGTCCATGTTGATGGAATATACTTATCTGCTACCCTTCTGTCAATGAAGAAACATCATAAAATGCTATTTACTATAAGCTGCAGAGTTTGAAGAGTGGATGTCATTAGTTTTAGAGGTGCAATTGTGAGTTGAACAATGGCCACCAAACCACCATGAAAAAGCATTTTCTTTTATGGTTTATAGAGATAAAAAGAGTCAAGCCTTGTGTCTATTTGTAAAATCTACACTGAATCATGCTGCTGTCAGGAATCATGATTTGAGGTACAATGTTGAAAAGAAGACTCATTCTTCAAGAACTACCATAACATGACTGTGATGATAGGTTTAATAAGAGAAGGAAAAAAACCTGTCTACATGAGCGAAGAACCAATCTTTTTTTGGATCACTGATGCCTATTGTGAAAGTCTGGTCATATTCAGGATGCACATCTGTGTATCTGTCCCACAATCCATATTGCCTGAACCTGATTTTTAGGAGAAAGGATATTGAAAAAGATAAGGTCAGCACAATTCCAAAATGCAAGACCATTTTCAATGTATGTTGACAGATTATCATGACCATAGGGCTTTCTCAGAGATTTGGATCATCAGGTTGAGATAAACGAACTGCTTACTTTTCAGGGCTGTTGACAAATAGCTTGTTCACATACATGGGATTGGCATCAGGAACATAGAAACCGATACCTGTACGATCAGGGAAGCCAATTTCCCATATTGTTGGCCCGTCTCTGAGGGGAACATATGTCAAATTTCCAAGTTGTGTTTCTGATCCTGAGGAATTTAGTTATCATAAAACAAGAAAATTGTGCCATCAGGAATTGAGATGCTTTCTTCATATGAGATTTTCTTGTGGTTTAAGTTCTATAATCGACGAATACGAGTCAAATGAGACTACCTTCAGATATGGTAACAAGTGCATTGTCTAGGAAGTCACCGATGAAACCAGGAACCCAGCCATGGAATCCATACACCCCAGGAATAACATTCTTGATGGTGAAATTTCCATTTGAATCTGTTTGAACCCAGAATTGATAGTCCTACACGCACATCAATTTGTTCATTTTTCCAGTCTTGAAAGTACTAGAAACTAATGAAATGTGAATCTAAGAAAATAAATTAGAGCTAACCTTGCTTTCTGTTTGCCAGGCTCCTTGAGCTCTTGCAGTTGATAGACCAACATATGCATTTTTAGCTGGTATCAGAGACTCGGAAACAAACCTGAGCTTGCATTTTCACGATGATATTAATTGAAGTTCATCCTTTCTGTCTAAAATAAGCTATGCATGCAGCAAATTACCGTACTACTTCATCGAAATTGTAGTCATCATCGTAAAATCCTTACTTTGTTCTGAATGCAAAAACATGCTTCATAAATGGTAGTACACAGCCTCAGTCTCATGTAAATTTACCTTTCTTGGACAAAGAGTCTTGCTGTAGCAGAACCGCGTTCTTTAGCATTAAGGTAGTAAGGCGATGACACAAATTCATATGGCCATGTTGCCTCCTCAAGCAGCCTCTAGAAATGAAAAGAAGATAATAAGCAGATCCTTCAATATGCTTTTGCTATAGAATAGCTACTAAAATTCCACAAGAGGTACAGGGATATTAATCTATTAATTATTGTTTAGGATGAGTTGGATTGGTGGTTAATAAAATCCAACCATATGTCGAGTTGTGCACCTGTTTTTTAGCATCAATCCATAAATTGTACGCATCTGAAACATTCGAGGTTGAATTAAGGTACACAAAGAAGGGGCCAAAAACCTTCCTCCATGCCTCACCCTCTTGAAATTGAGCTACTATATCATCTCCGATATAGTGAGTTCCATGAAACATCTGTTGCAGCAAAAGTCCATCAGATTTAAGTTAGCTGTTCAGCAATTGCCAGGTTTGATCTACTTTTCTTGCACATTTTGGCTTCCAAGATGGAAATTATTAATCATTGGGAACTCTCCCACTAACATTCATTACATTGTTTAGCAAATCTGCATGGTTGTGTAAATATGAGATGTGTTAAGCTGTGATTTCAGAAGGAGAACATACAGCTAGGCAAGTTGGACCAGTATGCACAGTAAGATTTTGCTTAGTAGGACCACCATTTCGAAATTCATGACTAGGGAAGATGACCCAGAATCCAATAACGGGGCCAGAACCAATCCATCCATGGACTCCACCATCTTTATTGTCCATTGAATACTGGTACTTGTCATCAACCTGCATTTTATCACACATTTTGGTAGCTTGATATCAACATAATATCTTGCTGGTGAAGGAACGAATAGTCATTCGATCCTAGGGTGTCCTACTTACCTCTCCTTTAAGATCAGGATTAATGGGATTCACCAAAAGAACAGACTCAGGCACAATTAGCTGCTTTCCTCTACCTGGAAGTAGATCTTCAGGCATCGGCATTACCCTTTGCTTTTCATCACTGATTGCCATGTAATGAAACCTATTCCAATTTCATAAGAGAGCAAATCAATGCAACAAATACGAAACAATAATTTCAGATTAAAGCCAACAAACATGCAAAAAAAATAGGCATTAGCCAGTGAAAAGCATAGAGAACATAGTTTACTTATCGCGTCGTAACTTAAAGACCATCCTTGTCTGAACAAGATCAAAAGCAGGAGATCCTGCAGGACGCTCGTAGATTGCATAGCAGTGGAATCCTGAAACACCACTATTCAATATGTATCTAAAGAATCAAAAAGAAAATTATATTAAAATCAATCCAAGTTCAAGAAAATTAATCTTGAAAGATAAAAAAGAATGCTTAGATGGATAAAAATACCTTATGTCAATACTGAGAGGCAGTTTGGTGCCTTTATTTGAAGGATCATAAGTACTCCTAAATGAAATCTCTAACTTGTCATTACTATTATAAATCACACTATATTCAGCTCCATTTACCCTGAAATATACAAGGTGATAAGGATTTTGAATCATTTCAGAGAAAGTATAACAAGAAAATATCATAGCTATTGTTAATTTCCAAGTGATGGTCATACGATTGATATCTGTCCTTTCCTCCTGGCAAGTTCCAGTTCATGTCCCAATATCTGCAAATCATATACTGACAATGTTAAATCTTTAGTTGACTTATCAAGTTATGTTCAAGATTACTGAAACGAGGACTAGTAGCGCTACTTTATGTTCTTCACCTGTGCAAGGCTATTAAAAAATGAATTGAAGTGTGAATAATAATGGGAAATATTTTGAAGGCTACCCTCTATTAGATTCATTTGATTGAAGATCAAGAATGTTATCCATTCCTCCATACTTAATTCCTGTTAAATACCCTTGAGGTTTCAATATTGTGAGCCTCACCAAATCATTGTCTAGCATGACCTGCACCAAATTAAACACCAAATCAGAGAAAGATGAAGGTGAGTTAAGATTTGTGTAACAGTATACTTACGTATGGACCTTGGTTGATCAACCTCACGTTCCCCTTTCCCATTATCCTTTTACTTTCTTTTTGTGACGATCCTTGCTTCTTACGAGTTAGACTGATAATAAACCTAGCTTTGATGATTAATTAAAGTATTAGATTCGTTATTTACTATGATAATTAGTGTATTTCACAATAAAATCAATGTTTATGCTCCTCTATGTCTTGTTAGATTGTCTATGTCTTGAACTATGCAAACTAAGGCTACCCTTGTTATTATCAGCAAGTTGATTGTTCTTTATCTTGAAGTGCAATATTAGCTGTATGCTGTTGCTTGACTTCAAGATACATTGTAATATTAGATAGGAACGCCATGCAGTTGTTTCTTGCTTGTTGCAGGGACCGATTGAAGAGAGGATAGGCTGCCTGCTGGCTACTGCCACACATTTTGTTACATCTAAAGACATGCCCGACGCGGCATGCCAGCATTGACAAGGAAGCAAAGGTTATCAGCCTCATCCGATGCCATCCTCATTGTTGTCGAATTGAGATTTGTTATTTTTTCTTTTGCGCGGAAAATGCCGCAATTTAACCCTCTCTGTGTGTTTGTGTCAACTCGAGAAATGAATCTTAAAAAATAAAACCATCAAATTTACTCTCGACATGAGATGTGTATAGATAAGTTTAAATTTAAGAGAAAAAATTGTATGAGTCAAACAAGAAATCTAACAAAAAAAAAATTATAATTTTTTATCGGGTCATTATTAGATTAAAAAGTGAAATATTCAATCAAAGTGTTCTATAAGCCATGTTTCCTATAAACTTGGTTCCTTAGTTCTAGCTGAGATAGATTCATGTCCAAATTAATTAGGTATAAATTAAATATATTTTGGAAACAAATGTGATTCAAAGAATAAAAAATTCAGGGATTCGTCTCTGTAGACCAATTCGCCTAGAAACGTACCACAGGATGTGAAGCCTAATAGCCCATCCTAGAGCCCATCTTGACCACAGGTGCAAGTCATGGAAACCGAACCCGGGCAACAGATATAGCCCATCCTGGAGCATAAGGGAAGTAATTGCTGTTTCATATTTTATCTTATGGTAGGATTTTTGGATACTCAAGCACCGTCTGGCAACACGGTAAAAATATATATATATTTTTGTGTGTTTTTATTGGCAAAATATAGATACCATTCCGTGTTACCAAATATATATTTATTTTATAGTTTGATTAGAAATGTAATAGAGGTTAATTTTTAAAATGGTTTTTATTTATAGATTAAAAAATAATGATTTATTTAATTTATTTTTAATATCAACATATAAAAAAATTAATTTCAAACTATATAAAAAAAAGGTTATACCGAAAAGCTAAATACACCACCTTAGTCTAACACTGTCTTTCTTTCTTTTGATGGCTACTACTCCTTGAAACACCAAGATTTGATCAGCAGCTTTGATAATGATGGTACTGTTGATAAAGAAAAGAAGCTTGATTATTTGTCATAGTCAGTCAGCTTATTTATAATAAATAATTGTCACAATCATTAACATTCAATAAAACATGGAATCCAAGATCGAAGGGATAACCTCAAGGGATGGGATGGCCAAGGACTTAGAATTCTTTTCTCTATCATCGCTATCAAGGGATATTGGGATCTATATATGACAAACATTTCTTCAGCTCCTTTGTGAAAATGAAAGGGAACTTTTTTAATATTTTTTCCAAATTAGCATTGCTCTTTCCCCAACTCTCATGAATATATATTGGCTCTATGACTAGCTAGCTAGGTCAATAAACACTTAAGCTCAGTACGTACAATTCCTCTTAATTCCATTTAAACAAGAATTCATAATAATAAATTCATGTAACAATTAATTTGACACCGAGGAATACTAATCATGTTTATTAGGAGATTAAATATTTTTATTTTTGGCTACCTGGTTAATCCCTTCAATATATCAACTTAATTCTTCCAAAAAAATATATATTATATAGGGCTCAATTTTACAAGAACAAAATTTAAGCCTGTTTGGTATTTCTTAGGAGATGAATTGTCTGTTTTTTTTTTATTATTCTTTTAAGGAAAATTATTAGCATGGAGGGTAAAATTTACCCTCCAAGCAATATTATTATTTTCTCGAGATACAAACCAAATTAATTAAGTTCTTTATTGTTTCTCATGATCATTGTTAAGTTATTTTTTTCTTTTTCTATTAATATTTAATCCTTTAATCTATAAATAAATCAATCATCCTTAAAAATCACCAACTTTTACAGTCTTAAAAATTAGTGCTATAATAATAACTCACTTCATCTCATTTTTTTTTTAAAAAAATAATGTAAAAACCCCACCAAATTGTTATTTCCTTTGAAAAGATGAGACTGAAAGAAAGGTTTGGCACAAAATCTAGACAAGATTTCTCCAAAATCTTTTTCTATTTTATCATTAATTATGCTTACGATATCATAAAACACTAGTCCATGCTTGTGGCAAATCCATCCAAAGAATATTTCCCAATTTGAAACCGTCTTCTGAATTATCCAACCTCTTGTCAGCTTAGTCACATCCCAACATTCATAATTTGTTTCACCATTTGTGTAACAATGAAAAACAAAAAAAAAACCATTAATTTATGCTTCCCATCATGCCCTCTCTCCACCTCGAGAGAGAAAAAAAATCCCACCATCAATGGTGAAGTTTAAAACCCTATATCAAGCTACTATTCTATAAATTAATTCTTGGTATGTTTCCTTGAGTTCATGCAAGGCTTAGGTCATGTGCCCATGTTCTTTCACTTTCAAACGTCTGGGTTTTCTAGCTTTGTTTTGTTGTGAAATTTCTGGCTGTAACGTTTGGTTTAGGTTATTGGGCGTGGGAATTTGCTCTGGGAATGGTTGCTTGCATGTTTAGTTTGCTATTTTGAGAGGGTTACCTTTTGTTTTATTTGAACGAATATTAAGAAATGATCTCATCAAGAATATTTTTGATTTGCAACTGTACAACCTGCAGCAATAAGAGTGGGAGCTGAGAATAGAGGAGAAAGGGAAGGCGGTAAAAAAAGTCAAGATTTTCAATTAATTACCTTTTGGATACAAGTGTTTTCTCAACTTTTTTTTTACCCGATGATCATGGAGGCATTCCTTGAACAAAATTATTAACCCAAGTCTCTGAAATTCCTTGCCCAGTTTTTCCTTTCTGTAATCGAAACCCCAGGATGACTAAAATGGCCTAATTAGAAAAAAGCTGCACATAGTGACAAAATTATGCAAATAGTCTCCCTGGTATTTATTCTCTTTTGTATTGCATAGACCAGGCCACTTTTCTCTATCTTTCTTTTTGATGAATCCCAGAGACAATGAAGAGAATTGAAGTAGAGAGCTCTCCAAATAAAGGGTCTCCATCATCTTCTCTTGACACGGGTGATCATGAGAACCACTGAGAGACGATCAGTTGGAGTTAATTTTCAAGAAATAGGCTTGAGATCATCAGCCATAGTTAGGCCTTACGTTCGATCAAAAATGCCTAGGCTTCGCTGGACACCTGATCTTCATCACTGCTTTGTGCATGCAGTTGAAAGGCTCGGTGGAGAGGATCGTAAGTTAGCTCTTAGATTTTGTATATACAAGCACTTCACTTTATTTTTTTTTAATTTATGAATATAATCTTTAGTTTTTTCATGTTTTTTTTTTTATTATTATGGGGGTTTTGTATAATATTAATCATCATAGGGGCAACTCCAAAGATGGTTCTGCAAATCATGGATGTGGAGGACCTTACCATATCTCACGTAAAGAGCCACCTTCAGGTTGGTTACGATCAAATTAATTTGCTTAGTTTTTTTTTTTTTAAAAAAAAAAAAACTTTGTTATAACTCTTAATTAAGAGCTTTTAGTAAAAGCTTCGGTATGTTTGTGGCCAGATGTACAGGAGCATGAAGCATGAGCGGATGATCCAAGGTACATAATAAATGTATTAACTATATATTAATGGATCATATTTATGCTTATTTATTCTTTGTAGAGGAGAAAAATTCAAAGGAAATGGCAGTGTTTATCAATGGTATTAATGAGTTTATGTGAAGCTAATGAATCATCTTAATTATTTTTCCTAGTTCTGAGAATAATTATATGTACTTTATATATGTCAGAATGTTATCATCTAAGAGAAGAATTACATTAAAGCTGCAAACAGTACGTGATCGACGTTATTCAGTTCCATGCCCAAACACACACTACGTTATTCAGTTCACACACACACCCACTGAAAATAAAGTATTTATTTATTGGAGAAATTAGAATCTTGATTGAGTTGAATAGAAGTAGTTGATGATCAATTACATTTTTATTGCTATTCATTTAATGCAAAAAAATTAATTTTAATAAGTTTCTTTAATAATATTATATTATTTATGTGCATTCCTAAATAAAATTCAACAAACTTAAATGTACTCAAATATCTCTTTGTAAGGACATGTCCTAAGCAACTTATATTATATAACCCGCTGTAAAATCATAATTAAACCTAATAATTTTAGGTCTATCTCTAATGTTTTTAAACTGAAAAAACTGTCTAAGTTTGAAACAACTATTTTAAAAGAAACTGATTAAATTCTAATATTTATGGGCTGAACAAAATAATGAGCTGAAAAAAATAATTTTTTATTGACTAAAGAATTATGAATACAAACCAAGCCCAAAATAAATCAGCAAAAAATAATTTATTATAGCTCAAAAACTTATTTTATAATAAATTCAAATTCAACATGAATCCCAAGAACAATTGGGTGTCTTTTGAGTCTAAAGTTTATCTTCTCACATTTCTGCTATATAAAAAATAAAAAAATCTTGTTTTTTTTTTCTAAGTGGAATAGAGTTTTAAAAAGCTTTTGGGTTTCTCAAAATATATCAATTAAAGATTTTTTTAGATCAAATATTTATTTATCTATAATTTATTTAAATTATGCTAATATTTCATGTTAAAAAATGTATATTGAAAAATAAATTTGAACTTTAAAATTGAGTGGATTTTACTTTTAATTTGAACACAAATGCATTCATTAAAATATCGAATTTTCACAACATGATTTCCTTGGCGCAGAAGCTGCTATGGAAGCAAAGAAGAATGGTAAGGAGCCTAGGATGCATCATTCAAATTATCTCTCACATACAATGTGCTGCCAGCAGAAACGTTTAAATGGCAAGGGACTGATCAATAACAAGGCACTTCTCTATCAAGGTTGTGGAGTTGTTCATAATCCTGCTAATGGGCTTGCCCTAAAAAATGCTAGCTTGACATCTCAAAGGTTCGTCAATTTCAATCTTTTTCTCCACAACGTAGTTCTAATAATTATATCAATTAATAATGGTAGTACATTTATTTACAGTCAGGGATCCGAGAATCATGAACACAAAAATTAGATTAATTTGAAGTATGAAATAATAGTAGTAGTCAAAATTCTCACTCATGAGATGTGTTATTCTCTTGCTTTTCTACTCATTACATCTTTTTCTCTGCTATCATGTTGTTTTGTAATGATTTTTTCCTTTTGGTCAGACTTATTGAGAATCAAATAACCATATATATATGAGTACTGTTTGGGGTATATTTGCAGGAGACAGAAGAAAGGGCAGTGGATTGGAAAGGGAGTGAAAGAACCATTCTTACATGAAGAAATAGCAAGCGAGGAGTGCGAACAGAAACCTGATACTTACATTATCTTCACTGATCTACTCAAGAGCTGCATTAGCAAAGTAATCTCCCAACTCCTTGTCAAGTATTTATCAATATTTTGTGATATGTTCCAAGCCCTCTCCTAAGAAACTCAATATACATATTGAAATTAATTTCGTAGTACTGAATACGTGCAGTTTATGCTATTTGATATTTCAGGAGACGAATGACCAAGATAAGATGTCAGCAGGAGCCACAGGTTGCAAGAAAAACCAATATCAGAGTTTAGAGGAACTGACTGAGATTGCACAGAGAATAGATGGTGACAGAACGTCTTTATCCCTAAAATCAAATGTTTCCAAGCCCCTTTTGAAGCTTAGCAAAGCAAAGAATAGTTCAGATGTTTCTCTTGAGCTCACTCTTGCTTAAAGTAAGCACATTATGAAGCGCTAATCAACATTTTGGAACCTCTTGAGAAGTCTCTCGACCTGATCATTTTTGTAAGTCCCAGCAGGAACTTGAGGAAATTAATCACCCCAACTTTGTAATTCAAATAGAGTCCTGAGAAGTTAGTATATTTGCTAATTTGTGAACAAAAAGAAGGCTGGGGACCTAAAATGTTAAGTCTCTGCTTTTGAATGTTCTTCAATGCCAAGTGCTGACGAGCAAATAGCCTGGATGATTAAGTGTTTCTTCTTCTTCTTTTTTTCCAAATATTAATTACAAGTATGATGGCCATCCCTCTTTAGATTGAATCTCGAGAATTAACTAATAAGATATATGATTTGATAATGTTTTTAAGATATTTTAATTTAGTATGTTAGTATTGA
>Ga0307518_10003644_pt1 | contig 11080 bp, 11 predicted proteins | sample 25_EM_MG_FD_203889 | JGI IMG/M metagenome (GOLD analysis project Ga0307518, IMG submission 203889) | Populus trichocarpa ectomycorrhiza microbial communities from riparian zone in the Pacific Northwest, United States - 25_EM | ecosystem: Host-associated > Plants > Roots > Unclassified | place... | reverse complement strand
CCGCAACCATTTTAAGTAAGCCTACAAGTAATGGATATTCACCTTTTCTATAACAAGTTATTAGGAAGGCTGTGGATACATGCAACCAACGCTATAATATTTTTTTTGTATCAAAGGGTTAAATTTATCATTAATTGCAAGTTGGTGATCGTAAAGTCTGAAAAGGCCTTAACAATGGTGATAAATATGGCGATCTTATACATTATAGGAAAAAATAACACGTATGGGAATTTACATTCATTTAAAGTTGTGAATGTTGAATGGGTGCCTAAGAACACCATCCAGCACCAACACTTTTAAAAGTTGCAGTCATGGTTGTGAAATACTTTTTGAAACATAAGTTGCCTTTTCAATACGATCTAGCCACCAACATGCCCAAAAAGATAACTGTAACGAAATTAAAGACAGTCAATCAAAGGTTTGAGCTAGAGTTCAAGTCTAGAAAGAAAAACTATACAAGAGTAACTAAGATCACAAGAGAAAGAAGGTTGGCTTGGATTGAAGGAAGATATCCTAATAAAGGAAGAATGGAGATCTTTCCCATCCAAGTGACATTCCCATGATCAGTTTGTGTGATGAAAACTATTTTGGAAAAAGCCAAAGACCCTAAAGAGATCATTCCGAGTTGTTGTTTCCCTAGTTGATTGTTAACATACTGAAAGATACTCCCATATAAGGATTTATGAGAAAACTAGCTGAAGAAGAGGAGCTGAACAACTAAAAGGTTTAGGATGCCCTGATTATTTTAAAAATTTATTCTTTTTTTAGTGTGCTTTGTGAATGTGCTTAGTCTATATGTACTTTTCATATATTCTATTTGTTTTTCAATATCATGTTTTTCATAGCTAATAATCATGAATTAAGAAATCAATTTAAGGTTTTTTATATGTTTGAGACTTTTTGAGATCATGTATTTTCTTTCATCTCTTGCCTTTGTTTATTTAAATTTCCTGTACAAATCAACCACTTATACAAAAAGACTTTTCACTTTCAGGAAATCTAAAAATGGATCTTCAATAAACACACAATCTATTGCATTTGAGCAAGAGAAGAAAGGGTTAAAGACTGGGATGTTGATCATTGCTAAATACAGAAATGGTTTGGTCACCTTGTTAAAAAAGTATACTGATGTGTTTGCTTGGTCATATGCTGACATGCCTAGGTTGGATACTGATATTGTGGTACATAAGCTACCTTTGATAGACAAATACAAGCTTGTCAAACATAAATTAAGGAGAATAAGGCTCGATATCTTAATTAAATTAAGGAGAATAAGGCTTGATATCTTGATTAAATTAAAAGAGAAGGTGAAGAAGAAATGGGACGCTAGGTTCCAAGAATTAGTCAAATATCTATAATAGGTATTCAATATAGTGGTTGTGCCTAAAAAAGGTAATAAAATCGAGTGTGTATGGATTTTAAAGATCTGAATAGAGTAAACCCGAAAGATGACTTTCCTTTACCTCATATAGATGTGCTTGTAGACCATGTAAAAAGCTCTATTTATTTTTTCATAGATATCTTCTCAAGGTATGATCAAATTAAAATGGCTAAATAAGATTGGGAAAAGACTACAATCTTTAAGCTATTATGGAAGAAGAATCTCAGAGTCTGGAATGAGGATTATCAAGAAACCTTTAATAAAATCAACAGTACCTCCTAAACCCACCTCTCTTATTACCTTCAGTCCTTAGAAACCTCTTATCTTGTACCTAACATTGAATTAAACAGCAATGAGTTATGTGTTAGGGAAGAATGATGATATTGGAATCAAAGAGTAGGTTATTTACTACATCATGAAGAAGTTATGGATTATAAAGCTTGTTACAGTATGATTGAAAAGTTGTGTTGTTGTTTAGTATAGAGTGCTAAGAGGCTACACCGATACATTTTGCACAACACCACTTAGCTTTTTCTCCAAAATAGATCTTCTTAGTTATATATTTGAGAAACCATACCTATCAAGTCGGATCACATGGTGGCAAGTTTTTTTATATAAATACGACATTATCTATCTGACTAGCAAGGTTGTAAAAGGAAGCACAATTATTGATCATCTAGCTAGTAATTCCATCAAAGATTAAGAATCTTTAAACTTTGACTTTCCATGTGAAGATGTCCTAGCAATTAAGAAAAAAAAAAAAGAGATTGGTGGATGATATACTTTGACAGATTAGTGAACGTATATGGCAACAAATTATAGGCAATTATAATTTTCCTAGATGATAAATAGTATCCCATCTCAATCAAGTTGTAATTTTGTTGCATTAATAACATAATTGAGTATGAAATATACATCCATTTTTTAGAAGTAACATTGGAAATGAAAGTAAGAAAGTTAGATGTGTACGAGGATTCAATATTGATAATATGTCAAGTGAAGGGAGAATGGCAGACCAAAGATGAAAAACTGAGGCCATATTAGAAATACCTCTCTAAGCTATAGAAAACTTTAAAGAAATAAAGTTTATACATTTGGAAAAGGATACAAACTAGTTCATAAATACTATAGCAGTGTTGACTTCCATGACCTAGATTGATTGTGGAACTCAAGTGCAACCTATGTGTATAGAAATCAGAAACTCCTATGCTTATTGTTGTTCAATAGAAAAAGAGTTAGACGGGAAGCCTTGGTATTATGATATAAAGAAATTTATTCAGTGTCGAAAATACCCCCGTGGGAGCATCCAAGTTGGACCAATAGACATTGGGAAGATTGTCCATGAATTATTACCTAAACAGGGAGGTCTTGTATAAAAGATCATTTAATGGAACTCAGTTGAGATGTTTGAATGAGAAAGAGGTTAAAAAAGCACTGCAAGAACTACTTGAAGGGATTTGTGCTATATATATAAGTGGACACATGATGACCAGGAAGATATAAATTGTTGTATATTTTTGGATGACTATGGAGAGAGACTGTATGGATTATGTAAGAAAGTGTTATAAGTGTCAGATACATGGAGACAAAATCAATGCACTTTTAGTTTCTTTATTCAACATTGTGTTACCTTAGTCTTTTGCAATACGGGGAATAGATGTCATCAACCCTATTAATCGAAAAGCCAAAAAAGGATACAGGCTCATGTTAGTGGCAATCAAATACTTTACCAAGTGGATCGAAGCCTGCTCATATTGTCGTGTGACTTAGAAAGCTAAAATGGGTCACCTAAAAAAAAATGATAGATAATGATAAAAAAAATTAATGGAAAGATAATTGTTGAGTTATGTGCCAAGTGAAAAACCAAGCATTCAAATTCATCTCCATACAGGCCAAAGATGAATGAGGTTCTAGAGCCTACTAATAAGAACATAAAAAATATTGTTCAGAAAATAGTGGTCACTTACAAAGATGGCACAAATGGCTCCCTTATGCTCTTCATGCCTATACAATAACATTGAGAACATCAATTAGGTCCACACTTTATTCACTAGTATATGGAATGGAGGTAATTATGCCTTTGAAAATAGAAATTTCATCTTTAACAGTCCTCATGGAGTCAGAGTTGAAAGAAGTTGAATGGGGAAAGATACAGTATTAGAATTTTAACATAATCAATGAAAAAAAGCTAGCAACAATCTACCACCACTAATTATACCAAAGAAGAATAGAAAACGTACATTACATGAAAGTTCAGCCAAGAGAGTTCAAAGAAGGCAATATGGTATTGAGAAAGATTATTTTATTGCTGAAAAAAGACCATAGCAAAAGAACACCAAACTATAGAGGTCTTTTTATTATAAAATAACATTCTTAGATGGAGCTCTGCAACTGCACATTATGAATAGAGGGAGTAATTAGGCATGTAAACTTAAATTCTGTAAAGAAATACTTTGTATGATGTATCCATTCTAATTAATAAAGAAAAGCTTTATCCAAGAATTCTCTTTGTGTATTACCTTTTTTCCTAAATAAACTTGACAATTAATAAAACACTCATTGCAACCTTACATAGTCTCAAAGGCTCAAACATTTATCAAAAGTCTATTTTGAAAAAACCTCTTCCTCAATGGCATTTTGGAAAATTGAATTGGTTTTGATTTCAGAAGTAATTTGATGTTTGCTTAAAACAACATTCAATATCATGCTTGCAGGATGATAAACAAATTAATCAAGCAATTCTTATTTAAAGGTGACCTACGAACCTCAAATATAATACAAGTTTTAAAAAAATCACAATCGACTTCATATCATGTCTTTTGAACCATGTTTTAATAGAATGCATAATCACATGTAATAGATTTCCTAGTCAGGGTTTAAGAAAATACAGTCCTATCCACAAGTTCATATCATTACATAAGACAAAGACAAAGTTTAAGTAAGAAATCCAAAAGCAAGAAATCTTACAATACTCAAATGTTGGAGGGCATATCTAAATAAAGAATAAAAAAAGAAAAAATCAAAGTAAATAAGGATACCCTGACCAGAACAATAAAAAAAGACAAGTCAAAGAAAAATGGAAAAAGAAAAGAAGTATGAAAGACACAATAAGTCAAGCAACTAATAGTGATCCTAAGTCTTTAAAATCCTGAAACACTCTTCAAGCTTTATTAATCCTTTTTTTCATAGTCAAGAGCCATAACTTGCATTACATGCTTTTAAAAATTCTTTCTAATAAGGCAAACAAGAAACTTGGACCAATAAACAATGTTTTCAAAATACAAAAGACTTCAGCATAATAGTTTTGACATTATCAACAAGCTACTCGTTATTATTCATGCTGATAAAATGAGTGCTCAAAATGAGACTTCATCTTATCATATACCTTTACCAATTTTAATTTCAACAACACAATAAAAGGAACCATTCATTTCCCAACATTCCTCAAGGGTATTGCAAAATAAAAAAGTAAGATGTTTTAAACTCACTTAAAAATAATTTATGTTTTTGAAACTAGAAAAGATTAGGAGTCTGAAAGTCATTATAGATAGAGATTATCTCACTTAAACCAAACTAGAAAATAAAGAGGGCTTTTGCAAAAACAAGTTTACTTAAGCCACCAACAAAAGCACATTTTAGAAGGAATGGATCAAAAGACAAGGGGATAAAATTGTTTTAAACCCTTCCAAGCAATCAATGTTATGCACTAAAATGCACATGATGGTCTTCTCAAATCAATCTGCAAGCTAAGAATTTTTAGCTAACAAATAGGTCATTAAAGGCATTGTGAAAGTTCTAAAATACTTATAGGCCGACTTAGGTAGGTTGGAAGCCAAATGATCAAAAGGGCTTAAGGAGTTAACAAGATAGGGGGCTTATATTTCAAAGACATTTGTTTTTTTCAAGGAAAGGGAGCTTAAACACCTTTCGTTTTGCTCATCACTCTTCATCATCATCACAAGTAATGTTCTCTTTTATATTGTTGTCATCTAGTCCATGATGCTTATGATATATGAATAAAACTTAATCTTTGTATTCCCGTGGTTTGTCTTTGAGATCCTAGTTTAAGAAGAACATGTTATTCTTGTTGGAAGTAAGGCAGGTATGGTATAAGATTAACACAACAATGCAAAGTCAAGAACTCAAGAATAAGAAGAAGATTGAGAGGAAGATATACTTTTATTAAGTGTTTCTCTCTAAGATCTCTTAACTATTTTTTTTTCTTGTTAATAATGTTGAATTAGAAGTCTTTTTATAGGCATAAAGCCTTATACAATCAAAGAATTAAACTAATACAAGAAAATCATAATCTAAACATGAATTGTATTATATCAATTAAACCGGTTGACCGTTTGAATTTTTTCAAAATCCAAAATCTAGTTTACTTTCAACATCCCTCCTTAAACTTGATTTCTTCATAACTCTCAACACATTTCTCATTTTGATAAAAACATCATATTTGAGTGGCTTTTTTAATATATCACCAACTTGGTTTTATATCTTTACATACTTAACTTCAACTTTCTTGTTTGCAATGCAATCTTATAAATAATGAAATCTTGTGTTAATATGCTTACTTCTATCATGAAATACTGGATTTTTTGCTAATATAATGGTTGATGAGTTGTCTATAAATATTTCAGTAGGATTCTCTTGTGGCATTTGCAATTCCTTCAATAGTCTTCTTAGCCATATAGAATGACAAACACATGATGTAGTCACTATATTTTTAGCTTCACTTGTTGACAAAATGACTATAGATTGTTTCTTTAAACTCCATATGAATGTTTTGTCTCCCATACAGAAAACAAAACTTGTAATGCTTTTTCTATCATTCATATCTCCAGCGTAATCACTATCATTATAACCTATAAGTTCAAAGCTATTAGAATAATCATAGATTAATCAAAAATCAACAGTACCTTTGATATATACTGAAGAATTCGCTTTAAAGCTTTAAAGTGTGTCATAGTAGTTATCTCCATAAGACTACTTATAAGTTCCACTCTAAAAAGAATATTTGGACGAGTGCATGTCAAATATCTCAAACTTCTAACTAAGACTTGAATGTTGTAGAGTTTATCATATTCCCTTCATCATTTTTTGACATCTTCACTCCACACTTAACTAGATTATTCACTTTTGCATAATCCTCTATCTTGAGAACCTCCTTTGCAAACTTCTATTGTTTCATAAAGATTACATCTTCTCCTTGTTTGATCTCAATCCCTAAGTAGTAGGAGATAAGACCAATATTCATCATCTCAAACTCCTTGATCATTGCTTACTTGAAGTCTTCAAACATCTTTGGATTATTTGCTGAATGATTAAGTCATTAACATACAAACATAAACTAACAGTATCACCACTTCCTTTGATCTTTACATAGATAGCATACTCATGTCGGCGTTTAACAAATCTATTTTCTAAGAAATAACCATCAACATGACTATACCAATTTCTTAGGGCTTGCTTCAATCCACACAAGGCTTTATTCAACTTTAACACCTCGTCTTCATATCCCTTTACTTCATAACCCATAGGTTTTTCAATATAGACCTCCTCCTCAAGAAAACCATTAAGAATCTATATTGGTCAGTGGTGGCAATGATTAATCGAATAATCTCTAATCTAACAACAGGAGAAAAAACCTCATCATAGTCAATCTCATGCTTTTGACTATAGTCTTTTACCACCAACCTTGTCTTGTATCTCTTCATCTCTCCTTTGACATTCTTCTTTTCTTTATAGATCTACTTGACATCTATTGGTTTCTTTCCATTTGGTATAAGAATTAATCTTCATGTGTCATTATTCTCAATTGATGCAATCTTCTCATCCATAACAATTCTCCAATTTTTTTTAATCTTCTATTGCTTCTTCAAACATCATAGGATACAACAAGGTGATAATACAATGTTACTTCATCAATAGAATTAGTTACCTTATATAAGTCATCAAGGCTCCTCATCTTTCTTGGTGGACTTAGTGGAGTGCCATTACTTAAGTTTTCACTAGAAGAAAAAGAAGAACAAAAAGAAAGAGAAATTGAGCTCATTGATGTATATGGAGGAGTAACTATAGGTTCTTGATGATCTTCATATCTTTCCTCCTCTTCATCAAGAACTGGTAGGAAGTCAAATTTCTCACCATCATTTACCTTACAATCCATTCTCTTTCTTTATTATCCATTACAACTAGTTTGTAAATATCCATTTCAATTTAGTATAAATTTCAAAAACACTAAAAAAACAATTTGTTTAAATTTTATATCAAAATTTATGAACATATACATAAAACGTATTTCTAGTATTAAGAAAATAAAAATATAAAATATAATAAAATATATTTTAGATTTAGAATGGAAAAATATAACAAAGCCATAATAACAACAAATAAATGAACATTACAGCTTACCTTAGGTAGAGTGTATTAGGGGTTATATTGTCTTTCCAAAACATAATTAGGGTTCCTAGTGACCAAAACAATAGGTGACGACTCCAAATCCTTAAATCATAAAAGAAAAGGAATTTCTTATTCTTTCCACACTCAAATCTGATGCTGAAGGATGATAACCACGACATCGTTCATGTAGAACAAGTATGTAGTACCTTAATGGCTAATAGTAGGTAATAAAATGATACTTACACTATAACCCTTAGAAGCTAGGCTATGTCTCTATATCTCTTTTAAAAGTCTAATTAATTATTTCTAGATAGAATTTTACCTTACTAAGTAATTCGAGAACATATTTAGGTGGTAGCCAATTTGTTTGCCTAATCTATACCTATTATGGCTTGGCTTTCAAGTACTCATAAACATGTATTTTTTGTGCTTCTTTTATGACATAATCACATTTCTTTTAAAGGATCGATGATACCAAGCGTGTGTGTGTGTGTGTGTTTAGTGTTCTATTTGGGTTCAAACCTAATGTCTATGATCTGACTTTTTTATATTACTTGGTTTAACTTATTTAATCCTAAGGGGGTGTTTAGTATAGGGATATCTTAGATATCCTCTACCAAGTAATCTAAGATGCCAAGGATATATAATTGTAAGAAAATATTAAATTCCAAGCAATTGGAGATTGCTTAGGACATTACATTTCCTTTAAAAGTATCATATTTCTTGGTGGAAGATAATGTGATTTTTTTTATACTTTAATACCCCTTTTTTATTTTAGATGAAATAATATGCCCTTGCTTTCATCAATAATAATACAATTATCATTAATGTTGAACTCTATTTTTTTTTTAATAAAATGAAACACTATCCTTGTCCATCATTTTTTAGAATTAACACTATTATAGTATATTACATATTATACGTTAGTACATAATTAGAAAAAGGTTTATTATTCTTGTGTTGTAATCTCTACATTAACTATTGTACATTACCCTATATGTATAAATAAAAAAGGTTGGCTAACTAATAAGTTAAGCCTCTTATTATTCTCAACTTGGTATCAGAGTCATAACACTTTAAAACTCTATTTCCTTTTTTTTCAATGGACTCTTCTTCTTAGCCGCAGGTGCAAACTTCTTCTTAGCCCTCTGTTTTGGAAGCTTTCCCTGCTGATGTCGTGAATTTTCAAACCTCTTCGTCTCTTTCTGTTTTGCACTCTTCCCCTCTTGCTGCTGCCATGAATCTTGCCATCATGGATGCTTCAATCTTGCACTCTTCCCCTGTTATTGTTGCTGTGAATGTTTTAATTGTTCCCCTTTCCAATACTCATCAAGTTATTTCTTTGAAACTTACAAAAATAAATTATCTTTAATAGTAAATATAGATGAAACCATATCTCCTTGGACAAGGTGTTTTCCACTATGTTGATGGCTTTTTTCCATGTCCTCCTCCTCATATAGTTACTACTGATGGTGTTTCTTCTCAGGTTAATAATTATTTTCTTTGTTGGAAACAACATGACCAACTTATTATGAGTGCATTAATTTCTTCCCTCTCAATGGATGTATAACATCTTTTTGTCAATTACCAAACCTCGTACTGTGTTTGATGTACTATTAAGCAAGCTCTCACTTCTCCATCTAATTCTCGTATTATGCAACTTTATGGTTTTTTCAAGATCTTTGACAAGATGATGATTCCATCACTATATTTATTAAAAAAACAAAGGCATTATTTGATGAATTAGTTGTTGCTAGCCGACCAGTTTCCCTAGAGGACTTTAATTTGTATATGTTTGTGGTCTTCGTGGTGAGTTCAAATACTTGGTAACAAGCCTTGTGACCAAGGCATAATCTTTTTCGTATGCAAATCTTTATAGTCATCTTTTAACTCATGAGCTCCTTCAAAATACCTCCCTTCAATCCATTGGTGTTGTTTACACTACTCCTTTATTTCCCACGCCACTCCAGCCTCTATCAACCCATGTTGCCTAACATCAGACTCCTAGTTTGTATAACAACAATTACAATTGTAGTCGTGGTAGAGGACGCTTCCGTGGAGGCTGGCGTGATAATGCTAACAGGAACAGTAACATGTCTGATAACATAACTGACTTTTGAAGTTATGAAAAATTCTCTATGAAAAAACTGTATAACACTTAAATATATAAGAAAACTATAAATAATACAAAAAATATTTCAATAAATTAACCTAAATCACAAATGGGTTAAAAAAAAATAGTGTAGGTTTACTTACTAGGTGTAACGATGCTGCACGAGAAATTGAACCAGACAGGGATGTTAACATTATTGATAGATTTAGATTGATAGCAGTAATTTAGGGGTGGTTGGATTTGTGATGTTTATGGTAGATGCTGGGGCCGGAAACTATGAGGCTAGTGTTTGTGCTCATTAATTGCTGCTTCGGGGGAATATGTTGATTTTATTTTTGCAGGAGACATTTCTATTGGATGAGAAGGAGATGACAATGGAAGGCGATGGATATTTTATTGCTAGAATATGCAGCATAATGATCGTTAATTTTATGTTATTTTTTATTGATTTCTCCTGTAACAGTTTTTCCTTTATCTTCTTTGTTCTGTCCCAACATTTGGGTTGGTTTTTGCATTGATTAGGCTTTATCTACGTGGCTTATCAATAAATAAATAAATAAAAGAAAAAAAAGGGAGGGAGCTGCTCTCGGTAGAGGTGATTATTTTCGGTTTGGTTCGGTTTTTATCAAAAAAAAATAACCAAAATGGTTTTTTTTAAAACCGAAACCGGTTCAAACTAACCGGTTTCGGTTCGGTTATTTTAGAACAAAAACTGGTTCAAACCGACCGGTTTCGGTTAAGTTTGGTTTGACTCGGTTTTTTCAGTTTGACTTGGTTTTTTTGGTTTGGCTCGATTTGTTTCCGGTTCGGGTTCGGTTCGGTTTTTACGGTTTCAGGCTTATAAAACCTAAACCGAACCGGTCGGTTTTTTAAAAATTTTAATCGGTTTAATCGGTTTTTTTCACAGTTCGGTTTTTTCTATTTTTTTTTCAGTTTCCTCAATTTATTTGAATTTTTGATATTTTTATTCACTCCTATCTCTGTGTGGGTCTCGCTCTCTTTCGGTATTTAATCTACTGAGATCATCCTAATATTATAAAAAGAAAAAACATGTGGTAAAAATAAAAACACCCTCCCCTGGGAGGGAGGCTTAGATTTTTTAAAGTTAAAGACTAGGATGCCATTTTACAATAGAAAAAAGACAAAAAAAAAAAAAAAAACTTTTTTTCTGTTAGTTTAAA
>Ga0307518_10003641_pt1 | contig 11086 bp, 7 predicted proteins | sample 25_EM_MG_FD_203889 | JGI IMG/M metagenome (GOLD analysis project Ga0307518, IMG submission 203889) | Populus trichocarpa ectomycorrhiza microbial communities from riparian zone in the Pacific Northwest, United States - 25_EM | ecosystem: Host-associated > Plants > Roots > Unclassified | place... | reverse complement strand
CAGCCTTGAAGCTGGGACACCTTTATGGCGGAATTGGGTGGTTACCAATTTTCTTTTTAGGTTATTGCACATGTATTGTTATTGAATCTATGACTGGAAGGCATGATGTAGCATTTTTTCATTATGAAGAAGTATAAATTGGGTTGTCAGCCAAAACGTAAGAAATATTCTCTAGCTATCATGGAATCTGATTTATGATGATTCATTTTTGGTCCGTTGGTTTTTCTTTCCCACAACCTGCTTCTAGATCAAAGTATGGAATTTGTTTTATCTGATTTTTGTTTAAATCTTTTGAATTGAGTGCAGGTGAAAACTTTAATTGATGATGCAAAAGCTGGCAATCCCATTAACATCCCTGGTATCTCCGCTAATGTGAGTGTTGGTGGGGTCAATTCATTGCCTTCCATGTTTCCTGCTGGCAGTGCACCTCCGATTTCACCAAGAAGTTCATCTGGTTCTCCACGCACATCTAAGCAGAAAACCAGTCCCTCGTCTTTACGTTCTCCATTAAAATTAGTTAGGGAATCAGAATGGGAAGTCATACCTCAGGTCTCATTTACTTCTGTCAGCTTTTTTTGTAAGATACTGTCATAATTGAGGTTCACTTGTTAAATTGGTATTTCTCATCTTCTTGTGTATGCTCAAGGCTGAAGCATTTATGTATACATATGTTTGCAGTTTTATTTTCGAAATGGTCCTCCAGCAGCAAGTGCACTCAAAGAACAATGTCTTTCTAGAATTAATCATCTTTTCAACAACGATCTGGATGGATTGCTCCTTGATGGTCAGAACCGTAACCAATTCATAATTCGCTCTTTTACTCTAAGCACCATCTTTTTCTTACATCTTATGTGGGGGAAGAAGCCCTTCAGTTTATGGCTTCAAGGTTCTTTTTTTGTCTTCCCATCCCTTGTTGTGACAAGACAGGGAAAGAGAAGGAGATACACAATAACTTCAAAGCAGTTAATGTTTATTCTTTTATTGTGCAGAATTTAAACCTGTTACAAAGATAGTTTGCAAGTTACCATCCTTCTTTTCCGATGTGCTTTTTAGAAAGATTGATGTTGACTGCACCGGGATGGTGACCAGGTAGGTACTTGTGCTCTGTTCCTAAATATTTTATTTTGATCAAAAGAAAGTGCAAGCTTTTGGAATCTGGCGTACGGACTTATCTCCTTGCAAAACTCGTCTGCTTCTTTTTTTTTTTTTTTTTATCATTTTGCATTTCTCAAACATCATGTTATTTCTTCCTTACCTTGTCTGAAAGCATTTTCTGCCCATTTTATGTCACAAGCAGAAATTTAGCCATGGTTGCTGTATTCTGAGAGGGATTACTTATTTGTTTTCTCAATATTAATCCACTCCATCCTTTCATGTTGATTGATGCTGGGTGCATCTACTTTTGAATATATATTTTGTCGGGTTCTTAGTTATGTTGTTTGTTTGTAGGGATGCATTTGTTAAATACTGGGTGAATAGCAACATGCTGACGCTGGACACAGCAACTCAAGTATTCAATATTCTAAAACAGCCAGACTGCAGATACCTTTCTCAGGTTTGTCATGTGATCCCATTATTTCATGTGCATTTGCTGGGCTTGTTCAATTTTGCTTCCCGGTAGCTCCTCTATTCAGACAACCCATTTTATTGGACTAATTATCATTTTCTACTTGACCATATCAGTCTGATTTCAAACCTATTCTCCGAGAACTTCTGGCAACTCATTCCGGGTTGGAATTCTTACAGAATACTCCTGAATTTCAAGAAAGATACGGTATGCACTTCATTAATTAGCTTGTTATTTTAGCTTTTCAGTTAAGCATCAACAACATTTATTGTTTAGGTATTGCTTAATTGTTGAAAATGAAGCTCTGCCCTGCCCTTGATTTTAGTGGTCCCTCATGCTGCATGCAATTGTTTACTTAAGCAATTCATGAGGGAAAATGGCCACTTTAGAATTCGCCATGTCTTTGGTATCCAATGGCCATATCCTAATCAAAGGTTTTAGTCAATCCAAAAAGCACAGCAAGTGTTATTGACTATAACCATTGCAGTTATCAAAAGGGCAAAGGAAAAGTTTGCTGTTTTACCTACGGAAGTAGCTTTTGTTGCATGTTATTTTAGTTTGTTTTTATGGTTTTTATTTTAAAAGAATGCTGGACCATTAAGACGTGGAACATAAATGGTTCTTGAACTTAAGGAACACAAAATCAAATAATATCATAGAAATACAAATAAAAAGAATTACAAACTAGTATCTGATGCGGAACTCTCCGTCCATATACTCGTGTAGTTTGTGGTGTGGGTCTGGTGTCCCCACCAGTATCCCTAACACACAATTTACGATACTGGAATTTTATTTTATATTAACGAGGGATTTAGTTGTTGAGATTTAAGTGGAATTGATCAAGTTATATATATATATATATATATATATATAACTTGATCAATTCCAATAAGTTATTCTTGAATAAGAAAAGGCTGCACTAACTGGTCATTTCATCATTTAGGCTTCTTTTGGATGCTTTTTACATACTCTCTTGTCATTATAATGTTTGTTCTCAAATTAATTAACCTTTCCATTTTTGCAACTAATATTAACCAATATGAACTCTTGTTGTAATGGCTCAGCTGAAACTGTCATATACAGAATATTTTACTACATCAATAGATCAGGAAATGGCCATCTTACACTCAGGGAGCTGAAACGTGGAAATCTTATTGCTGCAATGCAACATGCAGATGAAGAAGAAGACATTAACAAAGTTATAAGGTTGGGGTGCCAGCAAACTCTTTAAATGATTTAAAAAGAAAAAAAATGATAGGAATACCAAGAAAATGGACTGTAATTTTTCTTTCTTCAATTTAATTAAACAGCTAGACTATAATATCCTTACTAGTGTATGTATTCAAGCAAATGAACTTCAATTTATAGGCGTAAAATAATCGGATAACCAATTTGATCTAATGACTCAACTTGCAAAGTCACCAAATAGTATTCTTCTGCTGTAATCTACCTGAAGATTCTGTCACTATAATTTAAATCAAGGTGTTTGACTCTTCTTGGTTGATACAGTGATAATGTGGAAAGACTTGCATATGGCATTTAACTGATTTGATTCTATTAATTAGTACCAATGTGAGTTATAACCATGTGCTGCCCTTCGTTTTAGGTACTTCTCGTACGAACATTTCTATGTAATATACTGTAAGTTTTGGGAGCTGGATACAGACCATGATTTCTTTATCGACAAAGAGAATCTCATCAGATATGGTAATCACGCCCTTACATACAGGATTCTTGATAGAATATTTTCACAGGTTGGTTGGATCTCCAAAGCTTGATACAAATTAATTTTGACTTTTAAGTATCAGAGACATTTTTCCTAAACGAAGTGCAAACATTGTGTTTGTGCTTTACTTTTGTTTTAGGTGCCAAGGAAGTTTAAAAGCAATGTTGAAGGGAAGATGTGTTATGAAGATTTTGTTTATTTCATGCTCTCAGAGGAAGACAAATCATCTCAGCCCAGTCTTGAATACTGGTATTATTTACTTTCCTTGCTCAAACTCTTGCCTTTCCTTTTGTCATTGGGAATATTTTGAATTACAAATGGAACATGAAGTTCTTGCATAACTGACAACAAGGTGGACTTGCTTGTGATAATTGTTTTAGCCTGTTCAGGCTAAAATGGATACATAAACGAAAGAAAGAAAGTTGAGGGACTATTTTGCTAGGATACAAATAACGTGGAAACTATATTTTTGGACAGACTATTTATGATGCATTGATGAATGCTTGGAAGTCAGTAATAAAAAGTTGGGATCTAGTTAGCGATTTCACTTGATCTATTTGATGGAAATTCTCAATTTAAGTGATCTCCATAGTTTGAGTAACTGATCTTCCAGCTAAATTTCTCTGTTCCATTGTTGGGGTGTAGCCTTATCCTTTCAGCACAATAATAATTTGGATAAATGATGAGATGCATATTGACTATAGACATTTCTGTCCTGGGATGTACTGGAACGCGGCCAGATTCATGGCATTCTTTTCTGTCCCAAGTGGAAATTTCTCTCCCCAAAAACGTATCAGAAGCATGTCCACTGACCTACAAGGTACTCGGTTCTCCATAGTTTGAGTAACTGATCTTCCAGCTAAATTTCTCTGTTCGTTGGTTGGGGTGTAGCCTTATCCTTTCAGCACAATAATAATTTGTATTAATGATGAGCTGCATATTGACTATAGACATTTCTGTCCTGGGATGTACTGGTACACGTGCGCTTAATATTGAAAAAGTAAGTGCTTGTAAAAGGATGGTATGAACGGCACTGGGAGCAAATGTTCATCAACATTTGACACAATTCTGAAATATCGTAACCTTTGTTCACTTAGGTGATGTGTAAATGTCATATGTTTTTTTTTATCCTGCCATAATTCTTGAATAGCTTGAGTTTCCCGATTTCAGTTCCTATCCCAAGTAATTCAACAATCAACCAATTCTTTAGAAATCTAATTTAACTAAGTCAACTTATTAAGTCAGCAAGAAAATCAGATGCTCTCCTGATGGCCAAAACATTTATCTAAACACATTTTCTATCTAAAATGAAAGAATGCTCACCTGCTCTTGTATATCGTCTCCCACCCTATTTTCTTGTGAAACCTCTCCTCTTGGTTCTTAAACAAAGGGAATTGGGAGTGTAGGTTTTGTTCCATTTCCATTCTAATCATTGAATTAGGTATGAGTAGGACTCTGGTTTCTCAAAGAGGAAGAACAGCCCTGTTCCCTCATTTGTTTTAGACCTGAAGGTGGGACAAAAAAGCACTTGTTCCAGGATAACAATCCTGGCCTTAAACAGTGATGTAAAGCTCCTTGTTTTCACTGTGAACAAAGTGGACCAAGCCAAAACTAAGTGTGCATCTCCTTCACTCTCCTAAATGTGCGATGATTTTAAAAGCTTCCTCTGTTCAAATCTTGTACCAAAGCCTAACATGTAACTCCTGCTTTCTGATGCTGTGTCTGTGGAAGCCATCTATGCTTCTATGTACTGTGCCCTCTTATCTTAGAAAGTTGTATTTACAGGTCTATGGAAGTCATTTATCATACAGCTCCTCCACTCTTGTTAATGCTCAAGTGGTTTTAAACACATACCGTATTCAAATCGTGTTAGGGTCTAACTCATTTTCTGATGCTCTGTGTCTATGGAAGTCCTCGATGTTTGTGTCGGCTGTCCTCTCTTATCTTATTAAGTTGTATTCACAGGTTCAAGTGCTTAGATTTAGATGGAAATGGCGTGTTGACACCCAATGAATTGCAATACTTCTATGAGGAGCAGCTGCACCGTATGGAATGCATGGCCCAGGAACCTGTGCTATTTGAGGATATCTTGTGTCAAATAGTTGACATGATTGCACCAGAGGTGAAAAACTTGGTTCTTTCCAATACTCTGGAATCCTCTTCTTTTTGTGTTAGCTCTCATTTGCAGAGACACCTTTTGTTGCAGAGGGAAGGTTGCATCACACTTAGTGATTTGAAAGGATGCAAACTTTCAGGAAATGTTTTCAATATTCTTTTCAACCTCAATAAGTTTGTAGCTTTTGAAAGCCGTGATCCCTTTCTTATTCGCCAGGTACATTCAGCATTTTAATATTGCGTTCCTGCTTTTTAGCTTTTATATTGTAATAATATATCTGGATACTCAGGGGTCCAATGGTGCTGGTTACATAATTATAATTATATCTTCAGGGATCATAACTGCCTGATTTGCATTTTTTGGCGTGGGCAGGAGCGTGAGGAACCAACTTTAACAGAGTGGGATCGCTTTGCACATAGAGAGTATATCAGGCTTTCAATGGAAGAGGATGTTGAAGATGTCTCAAATGGGAGTGCAGAAGTTTGGGATGAATCATTTGAGGCTCCTTTTTAGGTTAATGAGTTGAGGTTTATTTAGATGTCTAGAATGAGGTAGACTTCCCTGAGAAGAAAGATCAAAATTTTGCATCACCTTTATTTCAGTTGAGTTTTATACTTTGTTTTAACTTCTTTCATTTTCAAAGTTCCCAAAACATTTTGTGGTTCTTACTTTTCAGTAAGAACTTAAAACCTCCATAATGTTACAGGAAAATTGTTAAAATTTCAGTGGAGGCTCCCTGACTTCTTTTGAGGGAAGGAAACAGAAAAAGGAATTTGCTGCATTTTTTCATTTGTGGAACTGTTTATTTTAACTGTTAATTGACCAACTACCACACATACCTCAGATGTTTATTATTTCTGCCAAAAAACATCTTTTCTTTCTATTATTTTGGTTTTGAATGACGTTTATGGAATGTATAATTTTTGGATTCAACAAATATTCCAACATTCCTTTTTCCTGTTTTTAGATTATTTGTATGTTAAATTCAATTTTTCTAGTCCTTCGTGTCTTTGCAGTTACCCACAGTATCTCTTTGTTGCTACTTTGGATATGGAATGAAGATTTGGTACTTGGACTCCTCAGTGGAACTTGTCAAATCTGCACTGTTGGTGATACATTTCAAGCTTGGTCCTTACTTTGGCTTGCTCCAGTAGGCAACATGGCTGCGTTTGTGCGATAACATTCATATGCTCTCTAGAGTTCCACAGTGATTTCCAGGATGCCAGATGCTTTATTGGGAGGGAGAGATGGCTGTCATCTGGTGATTATTCATCACCCAGGTAACAAAAGTTCATATAATTGTTGTTGGGTGGCAATTTTGCTTCCAGGAAAGCAGCTCCATTTCTGGATGATTTTTCTCGAGCTTCTGCTCTTTATGGGAAAGGTGGCTGGTATGCTTGTCCTTTAAGCTTGTAACGACATATATTTGTGGATCAAATGCTCTCCTCGGTTCATTCCTGCACCCTGACCACTCTCTCTCTCTCTCTTTGTTACTGTTTATATGTTCTTTTATTGGATTTTACGAGGAGGGACAAAATTTCGTGGGAGAAATTGGGTTGTTAATCATGTTGTTGTGGCAGTTTTTTGGTGGGAGCTGTGCAAAGACAAGCTCTCTTCCTTCATATGTACCACTGAAACAAAAGAGCACACGCGTCCATTACTGCTCTCTGTCAGCAAAAACATGTTTGCAATGTCAAGTAGGAACTTTATAACTAGCTACCAAAATTGTTGATCTTGTGTCGGTACCAAAGGCTGAACCCTGGTTGAGTGGTTAGAGTTCTTAATTACGACTTGCAACTCTAAACCACATGGCCAAAGAACTTGGTTCTTTTTAATTGTTGATCTTGTGATGTTTTGAGAATCTGGCAATCATTAAAATTTCCTTTTGTTAGCACCTTCGGTTGTCTTCCAGATCTTAAATGAACTAGAGGGGGCCTTTTCGGCTCCAAACAGGAGAAAACTCAACTAGTTTGTATATAATTATAGTGTTTAGATTTTAATCACGTTAATAAGCCTTGCTCCCTGGTACCTAGTGCAACTATTTCCATGAACAATACAATGCAAACAGCGGTGCTCATCGAAATCATCTTGGACAATGCTAGCACGATATGGCCGCTGGGCCTTGTATGTGGCAACCGGCAACTGTCATTGAAATGGGCAGTATGAGCTCCGGGACAATCTGAGAAAGGTATTCTCACCAGAAGTTAGTGTTAATTGCTTTATAGGGAGTGGGGATCCAATTTTACGATTTTTCTCTCATGTCATTGAACCAATTCGAGCAGCTAACGAAAATAACTTGAAATGAAATGTCAAATTGGAGGCTTCGAGGAAACAAATATTCGTTAATGCAAAACACTGTTCCATTGCAATTTAGTGTCTGAAAAACACAGAAGGCAGTGTTAATTTTCTAAACAGTCCATGTTAAACAGCACCATGTAGTCTGTGGGTGGCCGCAACCACCCAAGGTTAGAGGCCAGCCGGCTTAAAAATGGGACATTGTTAGTGTGCTATATCTAGGATTCAAGGCACCCAGTTTCTCTTTCGATCATTCATTTGAAGATCTCAGTTTTTTAGAATTCAAAGAAAAAGAAAACAAAAGAACTAATATATCATCAGACACTGAAGAGTTGCGCAGACGACTAGCCGTCAAAAAATAATAATATGACTTTTGGAGTCCAGCCAGAGGACTGGTCGTCAAGAACAATAAGAATTTTGGAGTCCTGTCAGCGTTTTTACTCAAGTAAGCTCAAGAGAGACAGGAAAAGAGCATTTCGATTTTTTTTATATTCTCCATTAAAACGCTTACAATTGTCCAAAGGTAAGGGCCAAAGGAACTATAATATAAACAACTCATAACCAGGAAAAATGGACTGTAAATGAGCAAGTCTAGAAATATCATTAATGTTTCCTCGTAACAAGATCCATAATAATTGGTTTCCGCCACTAACTATGAAAATAATCAAAAGCCAAAAAAAAACAACATAAAACGGTAAAACTGGAGCAAATTTTGGAACTTTTAAGCTATCGAAAAGCTCAGAAGTGAACAAATCTTAGGCTGTCTCCTTTTTGAGTTTTGCAAGCTCCTGCCTGACAATTCCTGCCTTCTGCAGAATGAGCAATTATAGCATGTGTCAAGTTGGTGTATATATTTGAGTAAAATGGTTCATCGAAACAAATGCAATACCATTTTAAATTGATAAAACTTCTTGACAAGCATTCATGACATCTATGAACAAGCATTACTTCCATACGTATGTTCTACGGGCTGACCACTAACAAAAGATAGGCTACAACGAACATGGAATATAAAAGGCAATGCAGGTTCAAGTCTAGTCCTTTTAGACTGCAATGGTCAGATGTGCTTAATTTATCAGGTAAGTTCAATTATATACTCCCCATTCATAGCTGGAAGTTAATACTTCAGCATAGCCTACAAAGATGGGGTCAGATTCTGCTAAGGCTCCAAAGTCCTAATGGGCAACTGGTACCAGAAAGACGCCATATGGCACAAGTTTGAACATAAACATTGGGAGAATTCAACATCTGAGGCAGATGTGTTTAACCATAAATGACAATACTCTATTCTAAGATTTTTAAAGCCAACATTAACCAGTATGCTGGTTTTAGAAAATCAAGGACATACAATAATGACTAGTACAAAAGACAAGATTGGAGAATTGCAAACCTTGATCTTCGCCAACATGAGCTTGAACCTATCAAAATCATTAAGTGATGCCCTTCTCTTCTGCACAGTGAGTCTCCTGCCCCATGAACTGTTCTCCCACTTGTTCTTCACATCTACCATCATGGAATAACAGTTTGAATTCAGTGGGGACAAAGAAAATTAAATAAGAAAACAAGTATAAATGGAGTCAGAAACCAACCAGCCTTCTCCATGGCTTCAATTAGTGCCTTCTTCTTGGGAACCCTGTTGATCTCAATCTTGATATCAGTGAGTGAAAGCCTCTTGAAGTTCATTTGACTCCTAACCATATCTGGAGCATCTACCAGAGCCTTTAGCAACATCAAAAACAAAATTCACCCTTTCATTAACTAACAAAACTGGATCTTGTCAATGATACCACTTATTAAATGCAAATAAATGCTAAGTAATTACTTTCAGAAAACCCAAATAACCAAACCCAATATCAAATCCACTTAATTATATGAGCATTACACGTATGCACTAACTTATAGCCTAAAAAGTATTCAAAACATCCTTAGTCCACTGAGCTACAATAATCTATCCTGTTTTTAATCACCCTCAACGGAAAATTAGAAGAAGAAAAAAAAATCTGAAGCTTAACAAGTGTTGGAAACAATTAGCTTTATCTACGAACATTCAAGGCAAACGTAGAGAGAAGATTACGCACTCTGTTTTGATCGATGACATCGACTATAACAACGAGCTTGCCGTAATCCTTGCCGTAGTTGACAAGAGCCACTCTCCCAATCTCCACGTACCTCTTGAACGGCTACACAAATAAATAAACAAACAAACACAAAAAAACAGGGAAAGTGTAAGAAAGATGGATAAAGTAATAGAGCTATGGGTTTTTCTCGGAAGCCAAACAGAGAAGATAGAGAAACCCTCTCACCATTTTTGGCGGATCTGCTGAGAATCGACAGAGAGAGAGGCGACCGCTGAGGTGAAGGAGAGAGGTGACCAGCGAGGTTATGTAATATTAGTAGCGCTGCTGCTGCTAGGGTTTTTCGTTTTGGATGTGATACGCTCGAGTGTGTTAAAATTGTAGACGTGGCTTCTCACTATTGGTCTCGCTTCGAAACTTTCGGCTATTTTCGTCACGTCCTTTCTTTATCTTCTATTCTTATATGTGTCTTGTAAGGTTATAATTGTTTCGGTTTTGGGGTGTGTTCCCCTTTCGACCCACTGTTTCTTAAATTCTATAATTGCCCCGCTTTATAGGAGAATCTTGTAAACAGGACCATCAATTTTGATTACTCAAATTGTTCATGACATTAGAAGAAACATTGTCCAAGGATTATTTGGAATAGCTTTAAAGGACAATGATTCTAGCATAATCCCCTATTTCGTCTTATTATTGCAACTTCAATCCTTGTTCCATCCTAAGTTTTATGATTTATAAAAATTCTTAAAATATATTTCTCGACTTTTATTTGGGTTTCGGGTTTATTAGCTCAACTGTATCTTACAATCAGTACTATGCATGTTTGAAAATACAATAATTTTATGTATTTTAAAAATAAGTCCAAGTCAAAAAATACTTTTGAAAAGGATAATGTATTATATAGAGATTAGTAAAAAAATTGAAAAACCGAGAAAATCGAGAAAACCAAACCGTGAAAAAAAACTGATTAAAATTTTAAAAAAATCGACCGGTTCGGTTCAGTTTTGGTTTTATAAGCCTGAAACCGAACCGAACCCAAACCGAAAAAAACTCGAGCCAAACCGGTCTGTTTGAACCGATTTCAATTTTTTTAAAATTCAGTTTAGTTATTTTTTTTTAATAAAAAACAAATCAAATAAAAAATAATCACCCCTGGTATTATATCATCAAATATACACACTTTTTTAACCCATGAGAGTTCAAATTTAGATATTTTTAATGTTATTTCTCTAGAACTAAGCTATTTAACTAAGTTGCATTTTGTTGGCTTCTTGAAATAGAAAAGATATATACAAAAAAGAAAAATT
>Ga0307518_10003640_pt1 | contig 11086 bp, 13 predicted proteins | sample 25_EM_MG_FD_203889 | JGI IMG/M metagenome (GOLD analysis project Ga0307518, IMG submission 203889) | Populus trichocarpa ectomycorrhiza microbial communities from riparian zone in the Pacific Northwest, United States - 25_EM | ecosystem: Host-associated > Plants > Roots > Unclassified | place... | reverse complement strand
TTTCCAACATATAGTACCACTTGAGTGAAATACAGGGCTGCAGGGTATCTAATCACTCAGTTGTGTTGACAGCCTGTACTGAAATTGGATTTCTGAGTGCCCAGGCTTTATTTGCACACATTTGCCACGGTGAGTCCGCAATATTGTGCATTTTCTCATGTCCGACACCAATTATAGCACGGCCATGTGGTTGAGGCATCCAAAAGAGGAATCCCACATGGCTCAACCGCTCGACGCGACGCAAGTGAAATACTTGAATTACTCGAACTACTCGAAACTGGCGGCGGGTAAGTTTCGTGATCTTTTCGGTGGCCAGTTCTTCTTTGATCGTGTGACACGGGTCAGCCGAGGGAATGCTAGCCCCTGAAAAACAGGTGAGCCCACATACATTGACACAGGTAGCACAAGTGGGCTGAGAATTCATTGTTCCAATGGGATACAGGTGAGCCCATTCAAAATTTAATCATCCCATATGACACCAATGGGCTGTATGTTTATTGTCCACTATGATATAGGTGGGCCCAAATAACACTGGCCCTTATTGTGTGAGCGGGCCCATATTCATTGACGTTGTGTAGAATTGGTGGGCTGGGGCAAGCATGGTCATATGGTGTACAGAAGGGCTGTTTTTATATGGTCCCATGTGTATTGGGTCAGCCGAAATAATTGTGTCCCCTAACAAACAAGTGAGCCTGCATACATTAACACGGAGTAGTGCCAGTGGGCTGAGAACTGATTGTTGCAATGGAATACGAGTAAGCCCAAATGTAATTCCTCAATCCCGTGTGTCATGGGTAGGCTACAAATACACTGTCCCCTACCATGTAAGAGGGCCTAAAGTTTGCAGCTCCAAGTAACATAGGTGGGCTGATAGTAAATTTACTGTATAATATGGATGAGCCCATATCTTGCAATCCCAGGAATGAGGGGTGGGCTGGAATCTGGTTTAGGACAAAGCCGCAGCAGGATAATGGTGCCTAAGCTTTGGCACAATAATGATTTATCTATAAAGGCCCCAGGGACACTATTGATGTACCAAAATATACAGATGGGTAAGTTAACAAATGCTCAGGAGATGTTCCCTAAAAGCAGCTGCAGCAGAATGGCTCACTTCCAGACAGCCAGAGCACAAAATAAATCACCAAGTAAGTTGCGACCATATTTTAATATCTTTTAGTAATTTTTCTATGACAATCATATTTCTACAAATACCTCCATGTATTTACAGTACAGTAGCCCTCAACAAATGCTCCACACCATTGATCCTCATCCAGTCGGCACACCGCGGAACATGTGCCCACTGATGGATATTATCCCTCATATAGTAAGTCAAACAATACCGGTTTCCTTCAACAGCATTGACCCCATGCTGGAGGAGCCTCCCGGAGAATGCAACCGCGGTACCTGGCTTATAGACTAGCTCAATGCCGAGGGTGGGGATGGACATTACACAATCGGTGTATTCCCCAACATTGACGATGACGTTGTACCAGCTGGCACGTGACTGGGGGTCACAGTGAAGTGGGGTCGACCGATTGGCGATAAGGGAAATATTGGTGAATGCAGTAGGCCAGAGGGATAGGGCGCGGTTCATTACCAGGTCATACATAGAAGACCAATCCTCCATTATACTCATTCCTCGCATACCATCCTCATAGAGCTGTGGATGCATAATCGACAATGCACCCGATACAATGGCAGAAGGATAAATCATATCTTGCAGCCACTGAAATCCTGCGGGTGTGTTAAGGTCCGCTGATATAGAGGCATTCTCATGCTGAATATGGGATGATGAGTAGGTGCATCCGATAATAGATATATACCCACATAATGACCCATCTGGTGCCTTGCAGGAGATAACTCCAGACACCCGGTCACTTGCATATCTTCCCTATTAAAATACCGCGGTTCTGTTCGCCAGGTCCGCCCAGTTATACTGCTGGCCAGTTGTGTACAAAGCGGACTTAAAGCCTGCAGAATATTTGCCTGAATTTATTAATGAACATGGTCGAAAATAGGCAGTATTGGGGCATACCTGTGTTGGGCGTGCCAGGGCACCAGGGAGATACCAGAGTGCTACGGTCCCACCCTCCCCCAAAATAATAGAGGGTTCATCCAGGACACCAGAGAGCGTTGGAGCGAACTTGGAAAGAAAGGACTGTTCCCTATCCATATTGGTACCAGGCTCCATTGCTGCCAATGCCTCCGCCAGTCTCAAGAGGTCCACACCAGACTCAACTGGAAACACATAAGTACCTTGCCAAATAGATATTGGAAATACATACCACGATTTTGATATGCAGTGACCAAAGTGGCTACCATTTGATGCATCCCGACCGAAAGGTCAACAGGGAGATCAAGAGGAATGGGAGGTGCCGCAGGGAGTAAGTCCGGGAATGCCAAAGAACAAAAGCGCCGTCGCATGTATCCAGCAACGCGTTGAGAGAGCTCATAGTTTGTCGGATATGACACAGGATTAGCCATGGAGGGGATTGAACTGAGGGGAAAAGAAAGGAAGATATGCCAAAATGTATTGACCTATCCCGGGAGCCCATGCCGCGGCAATCAGGATATGGCAGGAATCGGTCACCAATTACCTAAATCAGTCACCAATTGAAAATAAATAAAAATAACAATAACTTCCAAATATCCTACCAATTCCGAAAATAGAATGTGGCCATGCCAAGGAACAACCTATATGCTGACCACGGGTAGCCACTCCCGCACTGATATATCTAATTCAAATTGGAACATCAAATGATAAACCAATCAGATTTCAATGGAAGCAATGTGGCAGTAATTTATTGTATTATAAATATTGACCTTCGATCCTGATCCTACATCAATGGATTCTGAAGCAATTGTTGCACACAGGTTGTCCCTGACATTGCAATATGTTGGCATCCAATTATAGAAAGGTGGGGGTCTGCACAGGGAAGGTCTAGCCATGAAGGAAGGGAGAAGGAGCTGTAGGTAACCTCAGTAGTCTGGCAAGCTACTGAGGGAACTATGGTACTAGGAACTCTACTCTAGTGCGATGCATGCTTATGTAAGTAGGTAAATATACCACAATAATCCTGTTTATACTCCAACACTCCCCCATAAACAGAGTGGGGTAATTGGTAGAAAGGTATAGTAAAGTAGTACTTAGCTATATCCAATGAAATGTTGTTCCCAATATATGTGTCCAATTCGAATAGAATTTGAGACTCGTTGATGCAAAGGTTTGTACTTCGTGTGACTTCCGCGTCGTTACCCGATTTGGTAAGTCGCGTCGCGGTCCATATGCCTGCTGATTGCAGCGCGCGCGGGAGCTCATCCGTAGTCTCCGTCGTTGCGCCAAGGCTCCCCCTGCTTCCTATACTCGAAGGTAAGTTTCTTTACCCTTCTGATTCGCTTTTTAGGTCTCCGAATTGACCGTAACGCGTTATCGCGTCCAAGGTAGGCGTTTCTGCCGATTCGCGTTCGATTGACATTTATAGGTGCGATTTTGATTCGCCCGCGTCGACGCCTGGGTCTAACGATCCCATAGGCATTGTTTGAGGAGTTCCCGGGTGGCTGCGTCGCGTGTGCGCATCCCAGGTGAGTCGCTTCGACTTCTTTCGTTTGGCTGATGTTTATTCGTTCGATCTTGAGCCTTCCGCGTCGCCGTCGACGCCTGACGAGTCCATACGGACGGTTTGCGAATTGGACGGGTGGACTTGACGACACTGGTAAGTCGTTTCGTCGGGATCTTGGGCTGTAGCGCGTATACTGACTTTTTGCAGCTAGCAGCGCTGCTTTGACTCGAAACGAGTCGACGTCGCCGCCGCTTGTCGTGTCGCCCTCGCCGTCACCTCCGTTTCCATCGCCGTCACCATCGCCAGCCCTTTCGCCTTCGACATTTGGCGCAATCACCTCGACTCTGCTCTCGACTCGTCCAAAGACGATTCTCCGATTTGTCGTGTCGATCGGCGCGTTCCGTGGTACGTAGACGTCACTACCATCAACGCTAACCTTTCTCCATCGAACGGTAAGCTTGGGCGTCGCGATATCGCGCCCGTTAGGTGAGTTTCGCGTCCTCGATCCGGTTCGACGCGATCTGATGCTCTCCGCTTCGTTTTCAGCTGTTTCCGTCTCGTTTTCAACGCAGTGCGTGTCCGTATGCACGCTCGATGCATCCGCGTGGCTCCCGCAGCCGTTAGGCTCGTCTGGGCGCCGTCTTGCGGTCTCCTCAGGTGAGTTTGGTGGTTTCTGCTTCCTTCGTGGCGTTCTAACGGTTTCCGTCGCGTTTGCAGTGGTTACCGCGTCCGTATCGACGCTTTGCACGTCCGTGTGCACGTTCCACCTATCCGCACGGTTTCCCAAGCCGTTTGGCTCGTCTGTGGTCCGTTTCGCGCTTCGACTAGGTAAGTCTGGCGGTTTTAGTCGCTTTCGAGGGGTACTGACGGTCTGGGTCGCGTTTGCAGGTATATTCACGTCCGTTCCAACGCATGGGACCTCTCCGTGCCCAGTCGACGCGTCCGCACGGCTTCCGACGCCATTCGTCGCGTTTACGACTCGTTTTGTGTCTCCAACGTCCAGGTATGTCCCTGCACCATCTCCATGGCTTATCCCAGCCGTTCCAGCGCTGTCCAACGTCCTTAACACATCCGTCAACACTCTCGACGCGTCTGCCTGGCAGCTCGACGCATCCGCTCGGTTTCCACAGCCATTCGCGTCACCTGCGCGCGATTTCGTGCCTCCAAGGTGCACGCGCGGTATATCACCGCCGTCTGGGTCCTCCGAGTCAATTGACACGGTTACCAGCTCTTCCAGCTCGTTTGGATCGTCCGTAGGCTCGACTTCACGGCCTGCACCGCCGTCCGCCATGCATAATTGCTGGCAGCATTCGAGGTGCGTTCCCAGCTCGTCGACACCTGTTCCCTCGCTCGTACCCTTCTCGCAGCTCAGTCTGCCGCTCGCACACACTTCCCACTCCCCCTCGAGCGGTAGTCCGTATGCGCTAGGTACGTCTGCGATCGCGTTTTCATTGTGCTGACGACTTTCTTTGCAGTATAGATTCATTCGTTGGGGCTGCAACTGGCCGTTGCGCTCCCTATCGCCCTCGTCGATTCCACAGGCCTCCAGCACTGGTCCTCTGCCCAGCGTGGTCCCCTCGTCAACGTCCGCGTGCGTTTCAGTGCCCTCGTTGACTCCACAAGCCGCTGTGGCTGTCCTGTCAACGTCCGCAACTGTTTCGCGTGGGTTGGCCGACTGGGCCGTCCCATTCGTGCGCTCTGCTGTCACGATGCTGTCCGCCGCCGCCTGCTTGCACGCGTTTGGCTCGCCCTCAATTGGCGGCCTCGGTGTCAGCGGCAGTGAGTCTTGTGGCTCGTTTTGTGTCTCATGCGGCGCACCTGTAAGTAGGGCAGTTGTCCCGTTTGCGCTTTCAGCGCTGGTGCCCATCGCCGATGCTTCTGCACTCGTGCGTGGGTCTTCGCGTCCGACAATTCTGTTGTCGACGTCTTTGGTGCCTCGAGAGAGGTCTTTGGTAGGTAGGTTTTCCCGATCTGCGCCAGTGGCTGCCTTCTCGCTCGTTGAAGTTTCTGCTGACAGATAACGTTTGTCTTCGTTTGCGCAGGTCGCGAGTTTCTTTGTGCGGGGGTCCGCAATGGGTTCGCAGTCGCGGAAACGTTTCGCGAGGTATTTGAATACTTGATGCGCGGTGTTGCGACGAAGTCGGATGTAGATAGAGATAGGGACTGTATCATGGAGTAACTCATGTAATAGAGCATTACACCCTTCCCAATCATTCGTTCTGTCGTCCGGTGCGCCAGCTAATACATCTAGCCAACCTTTCGTGGCTGCGTGCTCGAGTAACTTCGCGCGGTAAATTTTCCAATTTTGTCCGTCGAGTTCAAGTGCGGGAATTTTGACCATTTCACTTGATTTATCCAGTGGGTTCCTTTTCTCCTGGTACTTCCTTTCCTTCTGGCTAGGCAGAGCCAGGGCTCATAACCTATAGAAAGGTGGTGGTCTGCACAGGGAAGGTCTAGCCCTGAAGGAAGGGAGAAGGAGCTGTAGGTAACCTCAGTAGTCTGGCAAGCTACTGAGGGAACTATGGTACTAGGAACTCTACTCTAGTGCGATGCATGCTTATGTAAGTAGGTAAATATACCACAATAATCCTGTTTATACTCCAACACCGATTCAGGCAGTTTGTGTATTCTTTGCAGAAAAGCAGTGACCACGCCATTCTGGAGAAGATGAACTGGTATGGACATGTTCACACAGAAGTGGTGTGTTCTTCCACATTGAAACTTTGAATATAACCATATCCCCCATGTAGGCACTTCTGGAGCGGTTACTTGCTGTGTGCAACAGAAAGGGGCTGGTGATGCAAGTCCCTGTGGTTGCAGCACATGTGATGGATTGGGTATCCATGACGGATCCGGATGCAGCAACTTTGATGGAACAAATCAAAGAAATAAATGTATTCAAGGTGTTTCATCGGGAGGCTAGAGTCCGAAGCACACATAGTACACCGCGGGAGTGGTGGGTGTGGGGGAATAGCCAAGATATACCGCGGACAACCTTCACCCAGCTGGTCACAGAGGCAGAGAAATTCTTTGCCAAATACCAGGTAAGCTTACATTCATGTGCAATGATAAGCTAATTAAATTGTCAATAGCCTAGGGACTTTGCAATCCCAGCTTTATTTGATGTCCCAGAAACCCCCCACATTGGCCTCAAGGATCTCCAACTACAAACCAAGCAAATGTTGGAAGAAACTGATGAGAAAATCTTTCATCAAAACATGGTGTTGCAACATCTCATTGACCCCATGGCCATGGTGGAATATCTGACTGATGCAGGGGATGAGCTGGAGAACAAATGGGCGGCATCCGTGGATAAATTATGGAGAGGCACAAAGGAGTAGTATGGCTATCCCAATAGTTACACATCACAATGATCATTTTTTCCTTTACACCTTGAATGATAGGTGAATTGTCTGACTGATGTTCCCCTAAAGATTTATACAGCAGCTATTCGTGTTATTGAAGGTATCCATTGAGATAAACGGAGAGGGTCATAGAGAGAGAGAGAGAGAGAGAGAGAGAGAGAGAGAGAGACATTGGCTTCAAAGCACATATGTTCGATGATGAAGTATATCAGTAGACATTCCTGACCCAATAGACCAATGACTACATCAGAGTGGCTGCCTGGCCTGCAGCCACAGCCTTATGTAGTAAAGGGAGTACCTAGGGAGGGACAATGAGGAAAGTCACCAGCGGAAAAGTTGTAGGTAACGGAATACACTATATCCAATTGCACTCTCCCGCGGCATCATTGCACTCAGAAAAGTTGTATAATAATGAACAATACACCATCACAAATTATGACTTAATGACACAAAATAATATGCAGCAGTCATGGGACTACTGGCAAAGTCTACCCAATTTGTTATACATGTCATATTGCCTTGCTGCATAACATGCCAAGCCGCGGTGACCAGCTAATAAAGCCTCAGAGGCTTTTTCCTCCCAGCAATCTGCCCAATTCCTGAAGAAGGTATGTGTCCAACCCTGTTCTGCAGTTACCAACTCCACTTCCTCAGTCCATCTGTCTCGCTTTGCCTTTGCCCGCAGCCAGTGGACACGGTAAACTGGTCGGAATCATTATTCTGAAGGGTATATGATAGTGCATGGACAGGCTTACATTCTGACATCCAGTCATTTTTATCAGTATCTTTGGGTATATCCATAGTCCAGAACCATGCCAAAGAATCATGGCGATGTCCCCTTACATTGGGATCTGAGACCATGGTGCTGACTGTGAGATCCTTTTTGGCAAGTACTTTGTAGCGGTCCAGGATCCTTGGCTCGGCCTCTAAGGTGACCATTTGCTTTCTGCAACGATGGTAGACCATGGCATATCTGTTTACCATTGCATCCAGGTCAGCTACCTTTTTCCATGCACGGGTGGTCCCCACATAGTTCCTCCCATGTCTGACCTTTGTGTGAAACAACACCGCTTTATCTGCTAGACCAAGTCGTATTTCATGTAAAGTGTCATTGGCCTGACCTTGTCTCAGCTGAAGTTCTTGCTCCACCAGGTCAATGAGCCCTAGCTCATGGCACTGCGGCACACCTATATAGGACAGAAGTGGTAGTGGCGTGTGCTCAGCACTCCCTGGAGCCAAAGTAATGAATGTATCATCTTCATCACTATCAGTGTCCGCTCGGTGAATGCCATCAAGTCTGCTGTCCCAGTCCAGGCCCAGAAATGTTGCTGCGGTCTGCACCAAACTATTGATCTGGGATTGTAGCCTGTCATGTCGGCGTGAAAGGTCGAGCCTTTGGGTTTCAGTAGCCCTTGCATCAATTTTTCGTGCATCCAATGAGAGGACTACCTGTGCCTCTTCCACTCTCAGGGCTCTAGCCATCCATGTGCCAGATCCCCACAGTGAACCCGCGGTCGGCATTTCTAAGAGCTTCATCTCCACAGATTTAATGCTTGGGGCTTACCCCGCAAAGTCAAAAGTTTTATCTATCTTCCACTGTAAGGCTTACCTTTTTCCAATTGGACTTCAAATATATCCATTGCCTTTGGATTTGATAGCCTGTCAAGAAGCGCCTTTGTCTCCTGGTCCTCCCAAATTTTATGGAGATCCTCAGGAACTGTTGCGTCCAAATTTGCAAAGCCATCACTAGATGATGTGAGGTTTCATCTTGCAATTTTCAGTTTCCTGTTCAAAGACAAAGCTGGAAATTGTGAACACTGCTCCAATATTGCACACTTGAGGACCACTCACGCATGCGGACCATCTTTAAGAAGTTACTGTCATTCATTTGGAAGTCAAGCATTTCTTGCCGATGAGGGGCAGCCATTCCTTGTGTAGAAGGGGAAACAATATTTAAAGAAGCCCACAGAGTTTCCATTATTTCCCCATCCACATTGCCCACACCAGGAATGAAATTGGGGGAATACCTCACAAAACATTCACTTTGGTGTCCATGGACATGCCAAATTCCAATGCCGGGTTGGATCCTTAATGAGGGTGGAAGAGATATGAACCGATTGCCTTCTATCCGCCTTTGCAGATTTTTGCTGTATTGACAATTGATGTCATAGAAATTTACTACCCGCTGTTCCTGGCCCATTCCATGGCACACTGCATGCACCAGGGCATAGTCCATGTTGATTTGCCTAGTCACCAGTCAATGTAAATATGTCATTGTATACCGCGGACCTACTGCTCTCCCTTTTGAAAATCCACCATGGAATGGGGAATAAAGCAGCCATGTCTTGCACAGGCACACCCACCAATTCCGGTTGAAGCCAACTGACTTCTGTTTGAATTAGCCTGGTTGACTGCCTGGCGATTGCTGCAGTCCGATTTCTGACCGGGGCATTGACAGCCACCGCGGGTGGGTAAATGACCGTGGCTCAAGGGATGGATAACCTACCTCTATTTGATTCGCACTCCCTGCTAAATATCCCAGGAACCTGATGCAATCCTCTTTCCATCTGGTGAGAATGCCACTGAGGCTACTCCCCTGGTGTGCCCTGTGAGAGGGCTACCCAGCTGCAATTGAGTCTCAGCATCCCACAAACATATGGTGCTGTCATCAGAACCTGATGCAACCCTCTTTCCATCTGGTGAGAATGCCACTGAGGTTACTGCCTTAGTGTGCCCTGTGAGAGGGCTACCCAGTCCAGTCTCAGCATCCCACAAACATATGGTCTTGTCAAATGAACCTGATGCAATCCTCTTTCCATCTGGTGAGAATGCCACGGAGGTGTCAAGTCCGGGTCTACTCTGGTAGGGGGTCCAGTCAAGTCCGGATGAAAATGGACGAAGGACAAGGGCAGGGGGCTGGACAAGGAGTTAGTCCAGCTGGAGTTGGTGACCGCTTGGATTCAACGACTAAGGACAATGAGCATTGATCCCTTGCATAGGTTCCAGTCAAGAGGTTGGAGACGGAAACGGAGATGGAGATGGAGACAGACAGAAACTGGAGTAGTGACTATGGTGATTTCAGACTGAGGTATACTGAATGAACTACAGAGTACTTATACTAAGTAAGAACTAGGGATGAGTATTTACGGTGACAAGTAAACAGCCTGAAAGGCAGACAAGGAACGACCGGAGTTGGGACTAGGTCAGGTCCAGGTAAAATAAACCAGGTCCGGTGAAAATGATACAAGGTGAAGGATATAACGGGTACACAGAGAACTCACGTCAAGGCAGGGTAGACGGTGAGGTGTAGTAAGGACTGAATAGGGATTAGACCAAGGGTCGTACTTAACGGAGGTATAACTGCGCGACCATGACCGGAGTAAGTGATGCATGACCAGAGTTGAGCTGTAGAGCTGCGATGCAACCAGAGTAACCGGATAAGGCCCAGAGTTGGACATGGTTGTAACAGTATCCCCCTTTTAGGGGCCAAACCCATGAGGCCCCAATGAGGCTGACGTGTGGTCACCTAGAACAATGCGGAGTCTGGAGTGAATGTCTGAGTATGAACTTTGGATCTATAAAGATCAGACCAGTTTTTTTTTCTTTTACTCCCAGTTTTTTGCCTTCTAACAACATGTCCGCACCAGCCAAGTCCACCACCCCCATTGCCCCCGCCGTTGTCAAGTCCAAGGACTGGATGAAGGCTGCCACACCGGAGCTACTGTCCAGTAGCGAGGACGAGTTGAGCGTTCTCGACGCCAAGGCGAAGGAACGCCGTCACCGCAAGCAGGTGAGGAGAGAGGAGAGGCAGCACTGGGAGGCAGAGGAGAAGAGAGCTCGTAAAGAGGTGGAGAGGAAGGCTCGCGAGGAGGTGGAGCGTAAGGCGAGGGAGGAGGTGGAGCGCAAGGAGCACGAGCAGGTGGAGAAGGAGAGGGCGGAGTCACAGGCACGGGCAAAGTCACAGCAGAGGAAGGCGGCGGAGGAGGCTGCCAAGCAGAGGGCGGTGGAGATAGCCGCCAAACAGAAAACAATGGTGTGCGCCTAAGTGAGGGAAGAGGTCAGAACAACCAACAACCAACACCAAATGACAACAAAAAGCGAGTGGTGGTCTTCCTCTGCGGTTCTGGTATATGATCTCCACAGGGGGGATGTGCTGCAAGC
>Ga0307518_10003638_pt1 | contig 11091 bp, 3 predicted proteins | sample 25_EM_MG_FD_203889 | JGI IMG/M metagenome (GOLD analysis project Ga0307518, IMG submission 203889) | Populus trichocarpa ectomycorrhiza microbial communities from riparian zone in the Pacific Northwest, United States - 25_EM | ecosystem: Host-associated > Plants > Roots > Unclassified | place... | reverse complement strand
AAAATAAGAACACAAAAAAAATAGGAAAAAAATAAAAACACAAAAAAAAAAGAAAAAAAAAAAAGGAGAGGACTGCTCAGCGTTTCACTGTGGACTTGCACAGTGAAACACTGAGCAGTTTTAGTTTTTTCTTAATAGGCCTCATTCAAGAAAGTGTTAGTCTTCGCCAATTAAATCGATCATGTTATCAATCATGTAGTATACTTGCAGTTATCCATCTAGCCTAATACACCTTATCCTGTAATAACTCGAAGTCAAACGTGCTTGGGTTAGAGCAGTATTAAAATGGATGATCTCCTAAGAATTATTGTGCACCCCCAATCCACATACAAGTGTGTAATCGCTAGTAAATCTCGAGTTGACGGGCTCTTCACCATGATTTGGTTCTTGAATGTGGTTTTTCACGCGTGAATAGCGTCCAATAGTGTATTCATAATATAAAATAAAAAATCTTGCAATTGTAGGTGCTAGAAATTGATTCAAGAGTAAGCTAGAATTAAGATGTGAACTCTAAATTCATAGTTTTATTCTTTGAAAATAAAAAATAAAATCTCCTCAAAAGTTTATAAAATTTTTAAATAAATTAGAAAATCATATCTCTACTAGAAAACAACTAAAAATTTAAAAACATAAAAGGAATAACATAGAATCCAAAAAACCATACGTAAAATAACAAAATTAACCCAAACATTAACATCCGGACCTAAAATTTGATTCTGGAAGATCTAATCAGTTACGCCATTGTTGCCTATCAGAAAATTGCTACTAGATTTATCTGACAATATTTAACTCTAATTCAATAATCAAATCTCTTGTCATCATAGTTTTAAAGTGTTAATCTGTTCTAACTTCTCTCAAGCCTAATCTTATAGTCTATCTAAATCATTTTATCGCAGTGTTATACTCTCACTCAATGTTTAAAAACTTCAATTTCTAGGAGGTAGACTACGGCCATGTTTGTTTCCCGGAAAGTGATTTCCAGGAAACCACTTTCCAAACTTTCCTGTGCTTGTTTGTCATTAGGAAAGTTGGTCAACGGAAAACACTTTCCAGTCAAAGAAAAATTTGACTTGGTTTTCAGGAAAGTGTTTTCCTGAAAAATTTGGGCAGAAAACACTTTCTGGAAGTTATGAAAAAATTTGAAATGTCATATTATTTGCTGATTATATCAAATTTGGTCCTCAAACTTTTAATTGCTATATATATTTTGTTTTGAATATTTATTTTTTAATTTCATCTCTTAAAATTTAATTTTTATATTAACTTTGTTCCTCATTTTTATAATTGTTATTTGCTTTTCCCTTATCATTTTCTTATTGAAATTTTTTATCTATCAAATTTGGTCCTCATTCTTTTGATTGTTACTTATTTTATTTGAAATAATTTATGAAATGTTAATTATTATTATTTTAATTTCATCTTTCATTTTTATTTTATTTTTTAGATTTGATTTCTATTATTTTGATTATTATTTATTTTATTTGAGATAATTTATGAAATTATATTTTTTTTCAATTTCATTCCTATTCAATTTTTTAATTTGTAAGATTTGTTCTTCATTATTTTAATAAACTTGAGAAAATAAAACATTAATAAGTTATTTTTCAGCTCATTTTGCATGACATAACCAAACATTGGAAAGTGTTTTCCAACTTATTTTCCATTACACTACTAAACATCGAAAAATAATTCACTTTTCCGAAATTCACTTTGAAAAAAAATTACTTTTCAACAAACAAATAGGACCTACATTAGAAATCATTGGAGTTCTCCTCAGCAATAAGAACATTAATTGATGCTTATACCAAACTTGGACATGACTGCTATATTTTTAATGCAACACTAAAAGACACTAAAAGGCATTATTCAATAGCTTACATGTCAATAAAAACTTTTTTTTTTCAAATAATTTTAAGACAAGTACTCGTAGAAATATAATTTGTACAAAGAAATTTATTTTTAAATACTGAATTTAATATATAAAACAAAAAATTCAGGGAAGAAATCATTGTCAAGAATAAACTAAATCATGTTTTAAAACCTTATTTATAAATTTAAATGTTTTAGATTTAACTAGTGTTCTAACATGATATTATAACTCGAGTTAAAATCTTATATCTTTTTTTAAAATTAAAATTAAAATTAATAAATAATATAAGATAATAGAAGTTTGTATAAGTTTTAAAGGATATATTAAAAATTAATAGAAATTATATTTTTGAATTTCACCAAATAAGTTAAAAAGAATTTTGTTGAAATGATTATTTTACAGACATATCACATCAACCCTTTGAAATTAGATATAATTGGTCAAACAGAATACATTGCATGCCAAATATTTTAGAAAATACTTAAATTCACTTTCCAAGCCATGAAGATTCGGATGTGTTTGGAGAAAAACGCATGAATACTAACATGAGGTACTCTCAAATGGGATTTTCTTATACGATTTGATTTGCATAATGCATCTGTGTGCTGTCCAAACATGTTCTTGTAGAGTGGGACTGCACTATCTTTTGTTTTTCCATGGTCACCTAATCCACCCAAAAACAAGGGCCCCTGCACCATACACGGAGTGTGCAAGCAGGCCAAGCAGTAAGTTTTTCGCCGAGGTCTAGACGGCACACCAGTAGTTTTCCCTCGGTCAAAACAACCTTATCTCTTACACCTTACACCGCGTCACCCGAAACCCAAGGCAACTTGCTTCACTGTTTTCTAAAATACAGTACAATGTCTATTTAAAAAAACAATAAATATTTTTAATTGATAGTTAACACAGAATTTATTTTTGTTTTTTAAAAATATTTTTTTTATTTTTTTTACTTTCAATTAATTTTTATTTTAGTATTTTCATATCATTTTGATATAATGACGTCAAAAGTAAATTTTAAAAGATAAAAAAAATATTATTTCGATGCATTTTCAATCCAAAAATACTATGAAAAACAACCACTACCACAATATTAAACATGCTCTAAATTATAGTTAAGAAACTGAATTCTAGAATCAATCTGGTCAAACTCATTACTGATTAAACCCAGTTCAACATAGACTTTTTAGAAGAAAAATTATAATGAAACCCAAAATGATGTTTCTTTACAAAACCTGGATTTTTTCATAGACTCGATGATTTTTTCATTGGCTCGGCCAAATTCAATCCAAGACTTGAATCACGGATTGGCATAGTTAACATAGTTCAATCTGGTTTTTTTTTAAAAAAAGATAATAATAAAACCCAAAAAGAAATTTTTCTATGTAACAAAATCTAGGTTTTTTCATTGACTCGACATAAACCAAGTCCCAAATTAGAGAGTTGATGTCTCTAAGCTGAATTAGATTTAAAAATTAAAAGTCTCCTTTTCCTGTTTATCATATGTTAACAGATGATCTGATAACAATTTGCAAACACTGATCAGTAACCAAATAAATACAAAACGCAAAAAACTTAAAAGCACAAGGTATCTGGTTATGAAGGGAAAATCTTTTGAAGAACTCTTCAAAAAAAAATAAACCTCTGGGGCAACCAAACTCAAGATAGATAATTTTTTCACTAGTTTGAACGATTACAAGAGTATCTTTGAATAGAACCCTTTGTGTCTATACTACCTTACTTGATGAGACAATAAACCATGTTATGTCTTCTACCGCAGTAGCTTGCCAGTACATCTAACAATTTTCAAATTGTTGTCCTCCTAACACGAACCTCCAGTTGCTAACAATTCACATAGGAACTCCCCCTGTGAGTCTACAAACTCTCCAACTCTTCATGGGAGAATTCTAATCGAGAATTTTCTACACATCCCTCGTGTGTGAATGTGCTACGAAACTCTATGTAAAGTCTTTAGCTGGTTGACACTTTTACTTCAATGTAATTGATGCTTTTACGTTCTGAAACTCTCTTCTGAAGCACACAACACATTCATTTCTTTATATTTAATCTTTTTTATATGCATGTCTTATGTGATAAGAATAAGGATAATCTTCAAGATTCATAATCTGTTACATTGGTAATAGACTACTAATTTGATAAAGTTATCTTCGGATAACTTTTCCTATCCAATCTAAATTTATCTCTAAAATAATCTAAATTAATAAAATAATTGCAGAAAAAACAATGCTAACTAATTTTGATAAACTTCTATCTTAGCCAAATTATTTTTTTACCAACAGTGAAAAGTCCTTCACTAATTTAAACCAACAAAATGACATTTACAATAACATAACATAGCTTAAAGATTTGAATTTAGAAAGTTCATTTATAGAGTATATCTTTTGATAAATTTTAACAAATAGAAAAAATATACTATTTTAACAAATAATAAATAAGATTAAAACTATTAATGTAGGAAAAAAAATGAATAGTGCATTATTTTAGGGGGGAAAATCCCGCATTGTAGGTAAAAACAATAATTTCTTTCCAAAGCCAATCGAACTTCTATTACAAGTGTCTGGCATTTTAGGAAAAACATCCCCCGTTGTCAACCTAAAACACAAAACCATTTGCCAATCAAACAAATTGCCCCTCGTGTCGGTGCCCACAGACATTAAATTCTCACCGCGTCCATGGCATCATCCGTAATTTCCACCAATCCCAAGCCCAGTAAATCCTATCCTTCAGCCACGTCACCAAAGTAAATCTCCCTATAAAAGCGCACCGCCCCCGAATCTATCCATTCAGTCCGCACAAATCCTTCTAACCCGTGAAACGGCAAAACCTTTACAATGAAACGACAAATACTAACCCTCTCCCTCCTCTTCATCGCTGTAACCGTCGTGGTGGTTGACGCGGCGCTCCTCGGCGGATGGAGTCCGATAAAGGACTTGAAAGACAAGCACGTGGTAGAGATCGCGGAGTTCGCCGTTGCAGAGCATAACAAGGAAGCCAAATCAAATTTGATGCTTGAGAGTATCGTTAAAGGCGAATCGCAGGTGGTATCGGGTACGAATTATCGGCTCGTTTTGGCAGTGAAAGGAAGGGCTAATGCCACGTACCAGGCTGTTGTGTATGAGAAACCTTGGGAGAATTTGAAGAGTCTGACGTCGTTTCAACCTTTTAAAGGTTGAGAAAATGAAATGCTCTGATGTAATGTTTTAATTTCAGCCTTTTTTTAGAAATCTGGGATGATAATATAATAATAGAGACTTTGGGGGTTCTTTTATATATTTTGTTTTCTTGGGTTCTTTTTAGTTGGTTTGATTTGGATTGTTGAGAGAGAAATTGACTGAATTGACCAGTGTTGGATTGATTGAGAAAATTTGGGTGTTGAATTTTTAATTAGAAGAAACAAAATAAAATTTAAACAGAGGGCAAAGGAAATGAGCGTATGAAACCAATGAAGGCTGAAAACATTCTAATTTAATAAATTCCCAAAGTATTTAAGTGCTAAAAAATATTACTAAATGCTAAACAAATCAAGTGAAGCTATTAAATTTTATTTCATTTTTTGCTTTTGTCTTTCATATAATTATTAAAATATAAATAAATCAATATAAATAAATGGTGCGTCCTCATTCCCCAAAATGGGTGTTGCGTGGGATGTATCCATCTATCATTGTGTCATTGAACACGTTATGTGATGGTGGCATGGTGCAATTGTTGGTGTGACATGTTCGGCCTCGTTACCGGCGGTTCGGTAACAATAAAAGTTTTTTCTCTTCTCTTTCTTCTCTTGTATGTATTGGTGTTTGCGACGGACATTTAAAAATTAAGATGTGTCCATTTTTTTAAAATTGATCGTTATATATATTTTTTATATGTATTTGTTTTTATTTTAAAGTTTTTTTTTAATTTCATCCATTTTTATTTTATTTCATATAATTTTTTTTATCTAATTTGACCTTTATTATTTTGATTGCTATTTTTTTATACTTTGCATCTGATTTTATTCTTTAGAATTTAATTTAATTTTTTTTTGTTTTCAATTTTGATCCTTATTTTTTTTTATCCTTTTCTTCATGTATTTTTTTTTAACTTAATCTCTAATTATTTTTTTGTGCATGATTTAGTTCTTATTGTTTTTATATTTAATTTTTTTTATTGAGAATTTTGTTTCGTTGTTTTTTCATATTTGTCTTCTACAATCATGACCCGGTCCACTAGTTTCGATGACTAACTCAATTTAAATTTGGTATTTTTTTGAAATTCTTTTTAACTTAAATCTTGCTCCGAGTTGACTCAGCTAGAATTTAAAAACTATGAATTTAAGTTATATTAAAACAAAACCAGAAAGTGTTTGTTTGTGAGAGTAATAGATATTTTTTTTTCAAAGTGTTTTTTATTTGGAAATGCATCAAAATAATATTTGTTTTTATTTTTTAAGATTTATTTTTGACATCAACACATCCAAACAATTCAAAAATATTAAAAATAATAATTTAAAACTATAAAAATTCAAAAAAATTTCAAAAACATTGTTAAACTTAGACAAATAAGACCAAATTGCGGCCTATTTATCTTGAGTAGGAGTTTACATGTTGCATTGATGACGTTTTTCCTAGCACATTGGAATTTGTAGTTGGGCATGGATTTCAAGAATCTAAATCCTTGACATTTCTTAGCTGTTGGGATTGGTTTTATAAAATATACGTTAGGTTTTTTAATATTAAATTAAATATGAACGCCATTTACATTTAAAGATAAATCATGTTGGGTTTTGTAATTTAATATGAATATTTAACATGAAATATGAATATAATTTTAAAAATCAATTAAAGGAAAATAAAAAATTATTATCAAATAATATTTAAATAACAAAATTTTCAAATCCAAAATAACATTGTGGAATAATCAATGAGCTTGTAAACTCATGAAAAATATTTCTTTTATTAAGTTCTTATTTCATCAGTTTCTAAAATATCTTAATACATGAACTAATATTTTAATTATGATATGATAAGAATAGATATATTTATGAATTTTTATTAATTATGAAAATTTATCATAATAAATAAACATTTATAAATTATAAATATAATGGATGATAATTGTATGCTATTTTAGAATATAAAATTCAAAATATAAAATAAGAGATGAAAATGGGTTATTCATGGATCATGTTTTGGCATTATCCACGCACACACATGAATCCAAAACTGTTATATGTCTTTGACTCGTTATCCAGTGAGTATGAATTTTGGATATCTAAACCTAAACTGATTTGGTTTCAGTATCTATGAAATTACTTCTTGTAATTTAATCCATTAATATATGTTTGAAAGAAGAAATTTTATGGTGTTTAGAGAATAACTAGTGATATCAGTTACTTTTTATAATAAATAAATAGGAAAAAGAAATTTTAGATGAAAATATTCTTATTATTTTTAATGGCTTGAAGAAAAAAAAATTTAAATATATATATATATATATATATTTTTTAAAAAAAAAAATAAAAAATAAAAATCCAAGGTAATATTTATATTTTTCCAAACTCATTATGATAGACTTGACAAACATCTATTGAGTATTTATTGAGTTTGGATGAAATTGCAATTTCAATACATGATTGGGAGGATAAAAGATTTAAATATATATAAAGTATGTGTATCAAGGAACATTAATTCATTTCCATTTTGCTAAATTTTCTTTGGACTTTCTTCCAAAAATCTTATCATTGTGGAAAATTATAAGGTAATCAACATGCATGTGTATCAAGGAACATCAATCCCTTTCCTTTAAAAAATCCATATTATAAGGAAAATTAATTCATTTTTTTTTCTTTCAAAAATCTTATTATCCTTCCTCCATGTTCACCAAAATCAAACACCCCCATAATAAATACCACGTCACAACCATTCCCTCAATCATTCTACGCAATTCTTTCAAATCGTTGAAATAGCAAAAACGCTAGAATGAAACGACAAACACTAGCCCTCCCCTTCTCCCTCCTCTTCATCGCCATAACTCTGGCGGTGGTTGACGCATTTTCAGCTGGTGGATGGACTCCAATAAAGAACATGAATGACACGCAGGCTATAGAGATTGCAGAGTTCGCCATTACAGAGCATAACAAGCAAGCCAGCTCTAATTTGGAGCTTGATAGTATCGTTAAAGGACTTGAAAGAGATGCAGGTGATAACAAGAATTATCAGCTTGTTTTGACAGTGAAAGGAGGAAAAGCTGATGAACAGTATGAAGCTGATGTGAATGTTTCGGGGAATTTGAAGGCTCTGATTTTGTTTGTGCCTTTAAAAGGTTAAGAAAAAATATATGAAATCTAATGTGGTGAACAATTATGTGTTTTTGAGAAATTGGAGACATTAATGATAATTATAATAAAAGTTTAATAATATTGTATTCCTTTGATGGAATATCATGTTCAAAATTTAATAATAATTTTAAATTCAATGATCTAGATCAAATAAGAAAAAAAAAAAAAAAAGGAGTTGATAACAAGTATCAGGCATTTGTTAATGAGAAACCTGGGGAAGATTTGAAGGGCATGACGTAGTTTTACTTAAAAGGTTGAGAAAATGTACCCCTCAAGTTTAATGTATTAATTTCAGTTTTTTTTTAGAAATTTGACATGATAATGATATATACATACAAGCTATTTCACCTGTGATTCGACACGGGTCGTATATTTATTTTTTAAAAAAACTTTAATATGTAAACTTTTTTAACATGTTTTTTTTAATTAAAAAATTTTAAATGTAAATTGAAAAATTTATGCAAGCATCTAATTAAATAAACCGATATTTGTCCGTGTAAATAAATAAAAAAATCATTAACAATAACTAAAAGTGAAACTAAAAAACTGGAGAAATAGATATATACCAAGATATTTGATCTTACAACATAAAACATTTAATCGATTGTGTACTGAATTTTTTTATTAAATTTTATTTTTTTATTAAATCAAACGATAATATAAATAGACACATATGAAACTGATTGATTAAAATAAAAAATAATATTTGCAAGACTTCACATATTAAAAATATTATCTAAAATTAAATATTTTTTTATTTTTAAAAATAAAGTTCATCTGTATAAAATAAATAAAATATAAATGAATTAGAATAATATCTTTAAAAATTAAATGCACATAAAATAATTAAAAAAAACTTCTATTAAAAAAAGTTTGCAAAACTATCAGCCTAAATCATGAGACCAGGATAACCCGATAAAAACAAATTAAAGATAACCACAATACCAATCCTTTTTTTCTAAAAAATAATGTCAAACATGGAATGAAAAAAAAAAGAAAAAGAAAATGAGCCAAAATAAAAGATATTGACTTATATTAACTTTTCAAACCTGTAATCCAGGTCCATGAACCAAAAGCACCACAAATGAAAAAACTTTAAAGCTCAATCCCCGGCAAATTAAATGTCAAAGGATGAAACCAAGAAAAAATCAATTATATAAAAGGATCTAACAAAACAAATTATAATTAAAATAAAGGGTGAAAATCAAAATAAAAAATAAATTAGAGGGCAACAAATTTTTTTTGATTGGAGGTTAAATTGAAAATAAAAATAAATTTAACAAAGGAAAGAAAATTAAAATAATGTTGGTCAAATAAGAAAAATAATACTCCATAAACTCTAATTGACATATGAAATAGAAAACCAATAAAACTTTAACAAAAAAAACCAAGAAAAAAAAGAATAAGGATAAATTTTTTTTTAAAAAATAATATATGAAAAATTATAATTAAATGATGAAATTGAGAAAAAAACACAAAACTTTTTTAAAGGGCCAAGAAAAAAAAATCAAAATAATAAGAATTAAATTTGAAATATAAAAATAAAAAGGACCAACATGTACTTTTTACATTAGAAGAAAGAAAAGAAAAAAAATGACCACTGGTTATAAACTGTCTATCAACCATTATTAGACGTCGCACCAGGATAAAGAGGATGCAATGACACTTTAAGCTATACAATGAAAGGTTAGGTTTGGCCACTGAAAGGCATCACATGCACCGTCTAAAAGAAGCGGGTGCCTCCCATGCACTGGTGTGTGAAGAGGATGCACCAACATCTTTTTTGAATAAAAAAATAATTATTCAACTTAAAAAGATCATAATACCATTAATGAATGTCACACCCAATATCGCAATGATCTATATATATATATATATATAAAAAAGATAGCTGACATTTTATTCTTAGAGGAATGTCTTATTTAAGAAGTCATCACCTAGTATTATGATCGCTAGAAACCCTAACTGATCTTCAAACAGAAGTGACTGGTTACGCTAGAGGAAACATATTATCACCCCTAAAGCGTTCTACTTTAGACATGTTGCATTGTTAGTTTTGTTTTAAATTGTTACGGGTTGTTGTGTTATGTTATCAATAATTTTTCTATAATATTTTTTGTTCTAGCGCCAATAAATGTTGATGTTGATATTTTTTAGTCTTGTGTCAATAAATACTGGATTTAATATTTTTAATTTTGATATAAGTAAATATCAAAATTAATCTATTTACCTCAAACACTTTTGAAATGAGATTTTTAAAATGATCATTGTCGCCAGAATGATAGAAGTGGACTTTGAATCCTTTCAACCAGATGAGTTTTTGGTGTTTTACATATAATTGTATTTGGACCAACATCGTGATGGATATGGCGAAAAGGATGCCAACAGCAGTATCAATGGAAAGAGTGGCCTCACCCAACACTTTGTTAGAACATATAAAAAGCTCAGCTCAAAATAAAGAGGCCATGATTTCTGTGGTTTACTGGAGCCTAGCACATGAAGAAGAAAAGGATGTCAAGTTCTGGGAACACTTTTTTAGTTGTTTCATATTATTCTAAACCTCTATGTATTTAGTGTATCTGATGACACGATGCATAATATTTTTTAGAAAATATTTTTTTAATTATAAATATATTAAAATAATATTTTTTAATTTTTAATACTAATACATTAAAATTATTAAAAAAAATTTAAAACATCAATTTAATATCTTTTCAAAAAAATTTAAAAAATACTTTAAAAACAGGTTGAACTGCAAAAGAAAAAAAAGAAAAATACATATACTAACCTCCTTAACGTGGATATATATATATATATATATATATATATATAATAAAAAAATCTAAAATGACAACACGTATAACGAAAATAACACATTTCATAT
>Ga0307518_10003636_pt1 | contig 11091 bp, 15 predicted proteins | sample 25_EM_MG_FD_203889 | JGI IMG/M metagenome (GOLD analysis project Ga0307518, IMG submission 203889) | Populus trichocarpa ectomycorrhiza microbial communities from riparian zone in the Pacific Northwest, United States - 25_EM | ecosystem: Host-associated > Plants > Roots > Unclassified | place... | reverse complement strand
AAGTCGAGCAAAGGGCTGCTTGAACGCGAGGTTTTCAATTCGAATGCAAATCCTACTGGTCGTATGTATTTGACTTCCTTGCCCTTCGCTCCGCGGTGTCATAAGTCAAATGATAGGCAACTCACCACTCCGCGGGATCAAATTACATGTAATGGCGCAATAGGGTCTAGCATCACCCATCCACGTTCCCTTCTTCGATCTGTCTGTCCCTTTCTTCGCACATTGCTTTTGTCGCTTCTCAGCGAGGTTACACCCAGATACTCTTGCAATGCCCCCCAGTAGCTCGAATGTGGGATCAGTCGACGCCTTCCGTTTGTCTCGCAATGAAGCAGAATACTGCATCGAATTTGATGAGTTAACATCTCAGAGCACAGGAACAATCAGGCCTTTTCCCACCTGCGAAGTTCGAGGAGAGTTGAATACTAGTTTCGGTTCCATTCGTTTTGGTCCCAGGACGTTTCCATCAAAGAAATCCGAACGTCTGTAGGTCACCAGAACGGGTGGACCCGAAACCAGGGAAGTGCAAACGAAAGGGACAGCCTCCACAAACGACGTTTGGATATCTGGCTGATTACGAGTTGAAATGCGCGATGAGAAGGCTTTCTCCACAACGTGCTCTTTCAACTTTCGCTCACTGGGGCCCCGGGGAGCTCGGAGCGAGTTGTCAAATGAGTATTCAAGCAATCAACCTTTATGGGTTCACCCTCTTCTTTATCATCTCGTAGTTATTTCTGTAACTCGACTTGTCAGGAATTCCCGGACGGTTCCAAAAAAAACACACCCCCGACGACCGGTCTCACTGTTTCAGTGAAGCACGCAATTCATCTAGTTAGCTCTGCCTATTACACATACGGGCATTGCATGAGCGAGCATAGCAGTGCAGTCGTATGGGATACTATACGACACAAGTAAGTTCTACGATACATTGTTAGAATTTGTGGGCGCTGAGGATCACGGGTGCGACCCAGGTCCAAATGTGATGATATTACCGGGTACAACTAAAATATCAAAGACAATAACTATTAATCAAATGGTCAAAGTGTCTTGTGAGTTTGACATGTAGCCTATCTAATATTCTGACATACATGGCATGTCTTCTTCCCACTAGATGAAAGCAATTGGAATGGGTAAGAATCATCCTTGGATCTCGTGATTACATCGATTCTTGACGTTTCATTCTCGTCCAGGAGCTGCGTATTTGAGGCGGGGGCCACTCAGAGACCCACAGCAACATCTTGCTCACTCTCAACTTCGCTCCGACTGTCACCTGTCGCTGGAGAGCCCCGGATCTTGGGAGTGGCAGATTGGTATAAATAAGCCAGTGTCCGATCTGCGCTTCTAGAGATCAAATTGGACTTCGGCCGCCTAGTACTTACAACAACTCAGCGTGCCTTCGCCGCTGGAGGTTCAAAATCCCCGACTGAGCACCTGACTTAACCATACTTGCCGCAATCCGTCGTTACGTGCAATTGCACACCATCGAAGCAAGGCACATTGATCGTAGATGCGGAAGCGCAATGTTACAGTGATCTTTCTATTCCTACAATTATTAAAGCGTGAGGCCGATTTATTTACTGTAAGTAATGGGAAGAAAGGACATGGCGTTACTTATGTAAAACAATTACAGTAAAGGGGCGATTACTACAAAGGGATACAACAGGAGAGATACAGGTGAAGCGTAGTTACAATTTTGAACTGGGGTCCAGAGTTTATGGGATATACCGGAACATCGGGGCCTGATATCACTCGGTAAGTCAGGTGCATATAAGGAGAGGAGTCACAAACTTTGTCAGCCAATTTGCTAGTGTCGACCGTTGCATCAGGGTCAGGCTTTCCATAGAACGCGTCCCTTTGCTGGTTGTCCCGCTTGTACGAGATGTAAAGGATGATCGCACATACCGTCGCCCACGCCTGAAGGGCACACGTGATAGTGAATCCACGCCTATTGGACATGAGGCATCAGCAGGCGTGAGCGCATAATAAACTCACAGGTATCGAGGGCCATCACTGGAGGGGTATATGTTGGCTCCCAACACGGAACCGCACTGGCCGATAGCCATGAACATGGGTATTCCAGCAGCTTTCTTAGTCTCAGAGCCAAGGTTATGTGCAACTGGTGTCATATTTAGCACTGTAATTTGATCTACGAAATAGATATACTCACACCACGCAATGATAACACCAATAGCAGTATAGGTGCCCGAAGTGATGAGGAAGACAGCAAAGTACCTGACATGCATGTTGTGGGGCACAAGAACAACGAGGAGATACCCTATCGTTCGTTGTGCAAATGGATTAGGCACCGTCAAGCGAAGAGTATGTTAACCCACCAATAGTCCCAATAAGGCATGCGCCTGAAACAGCCAGGCCACGACTCTGAAGCCTATCCGTCACATATGCGGTAGAACAGAGCACGATGGCGCCGACAACATATGGAGGGACAGTGAGGAGCTGAGCAAGGGCGTTGGCTAGAAGTTTGATGGAACAGTGAGACAAAAATAGACATCACGAGGTACACTTACTGTATCCGAATGTCTTGATAATGGTTGGCAGGAAAGCGGAGATACTAGCAAGGGCGCAATTCAAACCAAAATATATCATGCCACAGGTCAGGACACGCCAGTCAGTGATCGCGGCGAGGATGTGCTCTGTGAAGACATTAAGCGGCGGCTAAGCATGTGAAGATAGATGATTGGCCCTCACTTTTGTTGATGACAGCACCGCGGTCAGCTTTCGTTCCGCGGGTGCCACGTTCCAGAGCAACGTCCCGCTCACGCTCATTGAAGATCCTGGTGGATTCCGGGCGGTTGGGGAGAGCAAACGATGTAATGACACCAAGAAGAATGGCGGGAATGCCCTGAAAACATACAGTTACACTGAAGAGTCGAGGGATGAACCGTAGAGGCGATGTACCTCAATGAGGAACAATATTTTCCAGTCGCTTTCGCTGTTGAGACCGAAATTGATGTGCTGAACCCCGAATGCGATGAGACCACCGAATGCACCAGCTATGGCAGCAAAACCAAACCAGTACCCCAGTCGGAGACCGAGTTCATGCTTGGTGTAGAAAAGAGCTGCGATGTCTGTGAGACCAAAGACAGAAGGTGGTCGAAATATAGCTCACAAAAGTAAAGAGGGATCGCAGGGCCAAATCCGGCTTCGAATATACCAAGTCCAACACGACATACGACGAGACCAGCCATGTTGAATGCGGAAGCCTAATGAGCTGTGGTGAGGATGGGCCCTGAGGTCGGGCGCCATACTGCTTACCTGTAGGGTAGAACAAATCCCCCATCCAATTGCCATGATTGCAATCCAGTAAGAAGGCGCGAAAAGTTTGGAGAGCACGGTAGCTGGGACCTGGCATAGGATCTAAAGGATAGGGGAAGTACGGAGATACCGTCATCGTGAGTCACAGGGACGTACGTATGAGAAGTAGAAGGCAGAGAAAACCCATTCATAGAGAAGGCCCGTCGGGTCACCACCAAGGACTTCCTGAGGAAGGCCTTGAAGGCGAGCGTTACCAAGGTTGGTGCGATCAAGATCTATTTGGGTGGGTGAGCCTCTGATCGACTGGGCAAAGAGGCGAACCCACAGGCGAGGAGATAGAGGAGACAAGCTATTGGCAGGATGGCTCTGTCGAGCTTTCTGACGAGTTTTTTCTCCTCCTCTGGGGTTGCAGGGACGATGGACTCGCGTTTCTCGGTCAGGGAGGCCATTTTCTCTTCGTCCGCCATGTTGTGGTGTGGATCAAAGAGCAGGGAGAGGGGAGGAAGGACGCTAACCTCCTCTATAAGCAAGCGCGGAGGATATTGATGTTATTTTAAGAAAGAGATCGGGACTTGTTGCACATCCGATGTTAGTTTACCGCAGATCTGCCCCATCAGAAATGCGCAGTACACACAGGTTTTTTCTTGTAGACGGGCCACATGGCCCCAGCCATCTTAGTGGAATATATGTTCGACTTTGCCAGCACACGATGAACGGGAGGTAACAAAAAAGGAAACCGCCAAGTACATATGGCCAATTGGGCGCATATAAATATCTGCGAAGTACATAAGGGCTTCCCGGATGCCACCTACTCCTCGACTGGCATCACTTCATCGTGGTCCTTGTAGGTTTAACAGTGCCATTCACTATTTTTTTCACCAGTTACCACAGGACCTAGAACAGAAGGCCCACACTGGCTACGTTATCAGGTTGGTCAACGCTGCATCACTCACGAGCCAACAGTCCGAGTGCCTGGATCTGTACTACGCACGTCGCTGACTTTTCGAAGCAACGGTTTGATGGCGACACAATAAAGTTCTGGTGCAACCGTGCAATCAAGGACCAATCATTTGTGGGGCAAACATGGGCGCCACCCCTAAAGGACCCTACTAGTACCATAACCCATCAATTCCCCGATAAGCGTCAAACCAAGGCCTACGAATGACTACCGCAGTATGTAGAATCGCTCTCTTCGCTCTCTCCCCAGCTTGTAGCTGGGATAAAAGAGGCCACAGACGGAATATAATAGAGGCCAATATCACCCTCTGTTTTGCCTCCTCCACATCCCACCTCACAGATGTCGGGCTAGCTATCGCAAACATGGATATGGAAGATATAACTGTCCTATCTGACTTTCGTCGTCTCATCCCTCGTACAAATTATGTGGCCGACCGTCCTTGATGGCCAACTTCGTCGAACACACATTATTTGTGTAGCTCCAGGTCATACCCTTGGGGAGTGGGTCTCATAACTCACCACCCATCTTTCCTGCTGATATGACAGATAGCTAGTGAGCATTCCTTTGGCTGTTATCGGAAAATCACTATTAATAGGCGAGTAACTACGCGCTCTATCTCAATGCATCGATGTGACTGAAATTGCGAAGTGGAGAACTTGACCAATCACTCGCACACTTGACCACTTGATAACCGGACAGCATACGCGAAGCCAAACATGAGGTGGCGCCACTCTAGTGGCCACTCGTCCAGAAAGATACCTCCATTTATTTATTGGGACACCGGGAAATTTGTGATAACCGATTTCAGCCAAGCCAGTCCAAGTCAGGCAAAAATCGCTGGCTTTAGGCATATAAAGAGGACTACGGAGGACTACGGGCGTTCCCGAACACCACTTACCCTGCTAATGAGCTCCCCTACCGTGTATCCACTGACTTCCCTACCCCCCCAGCTTGTGGATTCTTTGAAAGAGTCAGAAAGCTGTCGTTTGCAGAATATAATAGGGGCCAATATCACTTCCCACTATGCCTCCTCCACATCCGACCTCGCAGACTTCCGGTCGGCTATCGCAGATAAGGACACTAAACAAGATACAAGCGTCCTATCTGACTTCCGTCGCCTGGTCCCTCTAACAAATTATGAGGCATATCGCCCTTGGATGGACAAGTTTGTCGAACGCCCGTGCGAGCTGTCGGAAGTCGAAAACCTATTCGCACCGGGTCTCCCAAGCTTCCTCGGCGTCTCGAGCGCCACATCTAGCAGCAAGCCAAAGCACTTCGCACGATACGTTGGATCTGATATCTTGGTTCGTGCCGTTGAAGACCCTTTGACAGGCAAGACGGCATGCCTCTACACAGTAGGCTATAAAGACAGCATCAACGTAACAACAACTTCTGGGGAGGTCGTGAAGAGGCTTCCTGTTTGCATCGTCTCAGCTGGCTTCCGGCGTCACTCTGAAGGATGGTCAATAGAGACAGACAACAGCCGCATGGCATCTATGGGTGAGTATCTATTTGGGCCAATAGGCACGGTGCGTGATTGGTGATGTATCGTTATTTGCATAGTTCCGGGCAATGCTGCTCCGTGGGTGACGGGTCTCATAACTCACCATCGATCTTTCCTGCTGGTACATGCCCTGTTTGCACTGGCTGATCCGACCTTGACGCGGATTTCCGTGACGTTTGTCACTCTTTTCACGGATTGGATATGCTACATGCAGGAAGAGTGGGACACGCTCCTGTGTAGCATACGAGATGGGATCATCCCGGATATTGAGCATATAAGCCACGTCCGGGATTACTTACAGGTAGGCGTTTGTGAAATGCTCAACCTGTAGCGAACGCTGACAATAATAGATTAATATGCGTGCTGATCCCCAGCGAGCGAACGAGCTTACGAGCATAGGCCCCCCGTTTTCCTTCCCAGCATGGGCTCCGCGCGTGTGGACGAATTTGAATACCTTGGTCTGCGTCTGCAGTGGTACATTTGTCACTGCATTGCCCGTGGTAAGGGTCTCTGCCTGGTCTTCCCAGCAGATTGTCTGATGTTAGTCAGGCGAGGTCAGTGATCGGACCAGATATCGTCATCCAGAGCCTTGGATACGGTTGTACAGAGTGCATCCTCGGAAAACCCCTCAACCTCAACGACCCCATTACCTTCGTTGTCGACACCGAAGATGTCGCTGAATATCTGGATATAGCGAACATCCAGACAGATGAAAACATCCTTCAGGCAGTGCGTATCTATATCTGGGTTCTGGGAGGGCGTGCGCAAGTTAGCTCGTCCTTAGTGATCAAACTCACATTGATGTCATAGTGGGACCTGCAACCGGGAAAATTATATCAACCCGTGGTCACGACACGGGATGGGCTGTGGAGATACATCATAGATGACGTCCTCCATGTCACTGGGTTTGATCCACGCAATGGCGAACCAGTCTTCAGGTATTATGGCCGAACAAAGTGGGTAGAAAAAGATGATTCATCGATTGACCTTGGCTCACCTCTATTCCATGGATGCGTAGTTTGGCGATCCAATTCCCGCATGCAGCAATTAAAGAAGTAGATCTCGTGAAAGTGGTCCAAGCGATTAGCGGAGAGGATATCTTGCGAGTCCATGAGTTCACGACTGTCGTTGATCGACGTGAGCTTCCGGAGACTGTGGGATTTGTCCTCGAAGTTACGGATGACATCGGTATGGTTTCTTCTCCCCATTCGGCGCCCCTGCACATGATGCTCACGCTGTCATTGGCAGGCCCCAACGCCAACATAGCGCGACAGAAAGCTTTTGAAGTGCTTGTGACGACAAATGGCGAACACCAATGTGCATTCGACGCAGGCCGACTATGTCTGCCTACTATCCGCATCGTTAAATATGGGACATTCGCAGGTTATAGGCGGTGGCGGGGAGAAAGGATGAATGTTAGCGCTGGCCAAATGAAAGTTCCAGTTGTGATGGTGGACCCAGATTCCCTTAATTGGTTGGCAGAGAAAATCGTGAGGGAACTGTAACCAGGAATTCACCACGTCCGAAAGCATGATTAGTTCAGAGTTGTACACAAGATGCAAGCCAGCTGAATGCCACGGGTGTAAATGTGCTAGCTCGAGATCAGTTCGGGATCACATATGTGAGGAGGGTTATCTTCCCTTGTCGAAGGTGTGGCTTTGAAAAGCCGCCTTTGCATCTTTTCCGACCTATGCCGGGGCCCAGGTTATAATCGCCATATGTAAGATTTGAACCAAGATTCCATCGCCGATGACCATTCCACTGTAAAAGTTGGGCGCCAATTCGACTACCAGAATCTGATTCATTGGGGAGCCAACAGCGAAAATAGCTGGCAAATTGCAATGGTGGCTGAGGGAGAATTTCCTAGATTGCTTACATAATTAGTAGGATGACACCCACCATGAATCGCCCTGTGGTTGAACGGTACACACACAGGATGGCAAAATGCGACATATCATCCTCTGCGGTCTGCCATCACCAGAACGCTCATGCCGTCTCTTCCAGTACTCGGATTACTTCGTTGCTTGCGACATGTCTTCCTCAGCATTGTGAAGCGGTGTTCACATGCCCCCGTGTTGCGGTACTTGTTCATTTTATGGAACGCAGCAGCCAGTAAATGCAAGAAGTTGAAGTGCGGTGCCTGCAATTTCCATACAGTTCATCCACAGATTTCTTCTTCGAAGACTTGCAACCCCCCGGAAGAGAAGACATCTTTCTCTGAAGGAGTAAACCGGGGTACTGTCGCTTTCCGCGATCCACTGGAAACCCACGTAATTCCTGGCCAACCATATGAAGCCATATCGCAGCAATGGAAGATGTGGGCGCCCCCCCTGCGCAAACCCATGGAGCAAATCCGGCGGTGTGTGTCCACTACCTTAGTTATTGAGGTCGATTGCTAAGATTGTCGCAGAAGTTCCGGGACACACAAATGTAAACCTCCTCTCATGGAAGGAAAGATATTGGACAAATTGCCAAGCTTATTTAACATGTTCTTCTTGCTCGACCACCCTGGATTCATCCAGTGGTCCCTTGCCGCTACCCAAGTCGGCAGGAGAAATACTGACATACGAAAGTGAGACGCGTTCTCTCATATGTACCGCGAGGATATAGCCAATGTAAATTTATTGGTGAGCTTGGTTATAATGTACGCATCTTTTGGGTTGTTAACATGCATCTATGAAGGCTACCGTGCTTCTAGCTGCGAACGTCATCTTTCTCGCTATCCAGACTGTTGACGATGCAGGACTGTCATATCTACCCCAGATATTCAGCTATATATCTCTTTTGGCTGCATTGGCTAGCATTGTGATGGGATCGGCGGTGCGAATTCCTCGATTGTTCGTGAGTCTTCAATATATCAGAGTGTTTTACCTTTCCTCATGCTGAAAACAGACAAACTATGGTGTACACTACTTCCGAGCCATGGTGCTTATTCTTGGTTTTCCGTTCGAACTCTTCCTGTACAAGTGTGTCAACGACGGTCATACGATTATGAAAAGCTCACCTCGGTGTTTTTCTTATCATAGTGTTCTTTTGTTCCTACTCGCACTTCTGTCCCATTGCGTCCATCATGGCGCAATTGTTCAACTTATCTTCGCTTGCATATTTGGGACACTTGTGTTGTTCTGCCTCATTGGCTACTGGTTGATCACAGAACCTTGCAATGATGTTTACACACTATCATCCGGCAGCCAGGTCACCGGCTCTCAGCATTAACTAAGGCAGGCGTCCTCCCTGTGAGGATCGCCCTTGGATATCGGATGGCAACACGTATTTTTGAGTATTTTGCGATAATATATCTGACTGTGACACCATGAACTGATCACTCTTAAAGCATCACCCCCGGTCGGGGAATACGTGCGTATGAATCGGTCCGCCCGGCCCATCCTAGCGCACGAACTACCATCTGGCATCAGGCATTTTTCTGGAAGAGGGTAGCACGGTCCTAGGCTCTGCCGCATCATTTCTGCTAGGCAGTGGTTAATCAGGATACATGAAGCAAATAACCCTATATCGGATGATTTTCCAAACTGGATCTACATCGATGACTGACACATACCCACCTCGAGCTGACAAGAGCAGGTGCAGGATGCGCTATATTCGTATGCGGTAGTTTTGGGAACGTTTAACAGAAGCGATCCTAATGAGCCTTACGGCGGCTTCTTACCGATGACATCGACTGACGGTATTTTCTGCCTTTTCCGCTGCCTTAAAGCCAAGATCCGGTAGATGGAACAAGATCATACTAGGTGTGTCTACCAAGATGCTAGTGCCTTCGTATGGTAAATCAGGAGGTGGAATAAACATCGGTTTGTGCCACTTCGAACTTCAAACAACCAATCCCTCTCAGCAATAAGGGGTGGCGGAGACCTGCACAGCAGGAGAGGAATATGTCGGACATCCATGTTATTTTACCCAACTCCGAGGAATCACGATGACCTATTCACTTCGCAGTTGCCCGTGCAGTATGGTACCATAGTATGTTGCTTACCACTAATTTTTACACGACGTCAGTGGTATATTGCGCCTTCGAAGCTGGCACGCATTGCACCAGCCTCGTCCACAACAAGCATTTCGAAGGGTAGTACTCAGTCAGGGGCAGATGCGGCGCATAACTCACGTTCGTTTACGTAGAAAAGCTGCGGATGGACAAGGAGGAGCGGAGGAAGCGGGGCGTCAGTACTCCAGTGGCGGCGGCCCATGATTTGTCTGGCACGCGATGATAACATGTGTCGAGCATGGCATTGTACGTACCGAATATTTGCCTCTGGTCAAGTAGTATAACAATCACCCAAATGTTTAGTATGATACTGCCATCTTCATAATTACACAGCATGTACCACGCTGAACCTTAAGTAAACTTTTCCAACTGACTTGGACCTCGTCGTGCCAATCTGCACGTCAGTCTTCTGTTGGACACTGACAGCCAATCCAAAGGTGAATTATCTTCGGAGGTGTCAGTGACCATAAGTGATTCACAACGTGAGCAGTTGCCAACTTGACTGGTTTCCTGACACATGCAGTCTGCACGACTTGCCCTTGGACATGTCGACTCAATCATGCCACGCCATCTCACAGCCTCGGGTGCACCGCAACCAAGGTCACCTAAGCGCCCTCGAGAGGTGCTTTAAGTCCCAACACAACCCACGATTGCCCATCACGGTATTAAATATGCGTCTTGTCCTGTCCCACGAACACGTCCGAAACACGGTAATGACCAACGAGACCGGCCAGGTCATCTACAAAACCTCGACACCCTTCCGCCTCGGAACGCGCACGACCACATTGTACAAGGTTGTGCCAAACGAGGATCCGGAGAACATGCTCGACAGCTTTGAAGCGATTGGCGAGATCGTGTGGCATATGATTGGCCCTTCGACGATGTGGCTCCATGGAGAGGAGATGAAGACGGACAGGTTTATTCCCCGTACAGGAATTTTTTGGGGGTGGGTGTACCGCGCATTGTGGTTTGGCAGCATGGGTTCCTTTGGCTTAGGGCTGATGCACTCGTAGGAAGAAGCGGACATTCACGGCACCCGATGGTCAGTCGTACAAATGGGACATAGATTTCTCGATACTCCGGGTAAGTATCCCTGGTCTTTGGACCTTTGGTTTACCAAACATAGGCTACATACATATTTCTAGCTGTCCAAGGATGATGAGATTGGACAAGAGTTGGCGAGGTCACATCGCCGAAGCTACGGCATCATAAGTTCAAAACAAGATCCTTGCCTTGAAATCCATCCTGATCTGGGGCATATACTGGACATGGTCATCCTCACATTCATCTATGTTGAGAAGTTGCGGATGGATGACGAGGACGCTGTTAAATATAGTCCGCACTAAGAAGGAAATCCCC
>Ga0307518_10003635_pt1 | contig 11093 bp, 9 predicted proteins | sample 25_EM_MG_FD_203889 | JGI IMG/M metagenome (GOLD analysis project Ga0307518, IMG submission 203889) | Populus trichocarpa ectomycorrhiza microbial communities from riparian zone in the Pacific Northwest, United States - 25_EM | ecosystem: Host-associated > Plants > Roots > Unclassified | place... | reverse complement strand
GCCCCACCACCACAACAGCAACACCCCACCACATCCGAAAACACAATCCCCCAATACACACAACCAATAGCCGCACCCCGCACCGATGGACTTACGCTCGAACACGTGTCGAAGAATCCTTTGATTGCCCCGTCCATCCTCTCCGCCGATTTCGCCCGGCTCGCCGACGAAATGGCCGCGGTGAAAGGAAACCCGGGCCGCGGGGCGGACTGGCTGCACGTGGACGTCATGGACGCGCACTTCGTGCCGAATCTGACACTGGGCCTGCCGGTCGTGCGGTCGATCCTGGCCGCCACCGACATCCCGGTGGACTGTCACCTGATGATCGAGAAGCCGGATCGCTGGGCGATCGGCTACGCGGAAGCGGGTTCCTACAACGTCACGGTGCACGTCGAGGCCGCCGAAGATCCGATCATGCTCGCGAAGAACCTGCGGGCCGCCGGGGCGAAAGCGGGATTGGCGATCAAGCCGGGCACGCCTTTGGAGCCCTATCTCGGCGTACTCGAACATTACGACACCCTGCTGGTGATGTCCGTCGAGCCCGGCTTCGGCGGGCAGAAGTTCATCGCCGAGGTCCTCGACAAGGTGCGCAAGGCGCGCACGATGGTGGACACCGGCCACCTGAACCTGGTGGTGGAGATCGACGGCGGCATCAACACCGACACGATCGAGCAGGCGGCCGAGGCCGGCGTCGACTGCTTCGTGGCCGGGTCCGCGGTCTACGCGGCCAAGGATCCCGCACGGGCCGTGGAAGGACTGCGCAGCCAAGTGGAAGCCCTTGCAGGGCGGGGCGCCTGACCGCGGCGCGGGGGCCAGAAGTCCGTGAAGGCCTCCTTGTGGGACCCAGAGTCCCTCAAGGAGGCCTTCACGGACCTTCGGCTTTCACACTCCGAGCATCCGCCGGAGATCCGGGGCGTGCCGCCGCGAAACGGGAACCAGTTCAGGGGAACGGGAATCCGTGATCAGGAAGAGTTCTCCCTTGATGCCGCGTTCCAGCTCGGCCACCCGGCGAAGGTTGACCAGATACCGCCGGTGCACCCGGCGGAACCCGTGTGGGGTCAGCATCCGCTCGACGTTGTCCAGGCCGCGGGTCGCGGCCTGGATCCGGCCTCGTTCGGTGACGAGCCAGACGATGTTCCGGTCGGCTTCGGCATAGCGGATCTCCGACGGGGCCAGCAGGACCAGCCGGTCTTTCCGCATCCCGATGACACAGCGAGGCAGTGAACCGACCACGTCGCCGGAACTTCCGTCGTATGCCTCACCTTCTTGCACACCGAACGCGCACAGCAGGCCCACCACGTGGTTCGAGTCGACGACCGAACGCAGGGTCAACGAAGTGGCCTCCTCGCCGGGACACACCGGCAGCCGCGCGTAGCCGCTCCACTGTGGACTTCCCTGCGCCTGTTTCCTTGCCCACCGCACCACGTCGGGGAGGCCAGGGATGTCCGGGGTCCAGCGCTCCGCCGGTTCGGTCGCACCCGCGACGATGGGCGTGTCGCCGGTCAGCCCGAGCAACGCGACCGCCGATTCGTTCGCGGCGATGATGTTCCCGCCGCGGTCCATCGCCAGGAAGGAGCCACCGGCCTGGGTGGCTTCCTTGGTGAATTCGGCGATCACCTTGTCCGCTTCGTAGATCGCGCGCCGATAGATCTCCTGCTCGACGCACGCGACGGCCTTCGTCAGCCACGGTGGCACGAACTTGGACAGCGACGCGTTCCAGCGGGAGATGTTGATCGACGCGACCGGCGCGCCCGTCACGATGTCGCGGATCGAAACGCCCGCGCACGCCCACTGGTGGAAGGCTTCGCACCAGTGCTCCGGCCCCGTGACCGTCACCGGGCCGGACACCTCGAGCGAGGTCCCCATCCCGTTCGTACCGGTACATTCCTCCGACCACGAGGACCACGGGGCGAGGTTGTGCAGCTCGGCCCGCCGACGGGCGGAGGGATCGCCCCAGGCGCCGAGGACACGTCCGTCGCCGTCCGTGACGGTGACGACCGCGCCGTCCTGTTCGACTTCCTGACCGGCCAACGCGCCGAGACCGCCGAGCGCGGTGAAGATCACGCCGTTGTCGGCACGCTGGGCTTCATCGCCTCGCGCTCCCGGAGCGACGTCCAGTCTCCGGTCCACCTCGTACCGATCCCGGCATCGATACCACGACGCGAGGATTTCGGGCCGGACACCGGTCTCGATGTCCTCACCCGAAGCGAAGTTCTCCCACGCACGAGCCACTTCTCTCGCCGATGAAGTGGTCACCAGCGAACCGTCGGACACGTGGTCACGTCTGCCGGGCCGACTCGATGCGATCACGAGCGGCGGCACTCTCCCGGTCATCGCGACCTCCTTGTCGCCGGCGCACCGGGGTTTCCTGGGACCGCCGGGCGGTGGCAGAGGAAACAAGGTAACCCGATGCGACACGAGATTTCAATACAACTTCTTATCGTTGGGCAACGTTGATGTAGAACCACCTGATCGGCGGGCCACGCCCGGCGCGGGAGGTACCCAGCCGCCGGTCCGGTGAACCCCGACCACGGTTAACCCTCGGCAAAATGTCGGACAAAGGGAACTAACCCGCGATTCACGATCGTCCGGATATTTTCTGAAATACGACATCACCTTGATCAAGTCGAATACCCGTGGCGGAGACCGGAAACATATTCAGGTTCGCCTTACTTCGCGATGACTAGAGATACACGCTTTCCCGGCACGGGAAAGGCATCGACCGCTGATGAGCCGTCGGCCACCGCCGGTCCTCGATTCACGACCGTTCGTAGGTCGCCCACCCGCACTCGTCCCAGGCCGCTTGCCCCGGATTCGGGGAGAGGCTTAGCTTGCGGCGGCGGCCAAGTGACGCGACCCGGCCCGATACGCGAGCAGGTCATCGGCACCGGACAGGCGTATGCCGTCCGGGCCGACACCAGACCAAAGGCGGTCTCAGATGACACAGGTACGCCAGCCCGACCATGCAACGCAGAGTCGCGAAGGCGCGGCTGTGCGTGACGCATGGGAGCGGTTCGCGCGAGGAGAGGACGACCTCCGCGGGGTGAGGCCGGAAATCGCGATCTCCTGGCACCGGTGCCGTGACCAGTACGGCGTCGACCCGAGCCTCACCGAGGCCCCGGCTGCCGTCGCCGAGGTCGGGCACGCGCTGGAGCACGACGTCGTGATCGCCGAACTCGGCTTCCGCGCCGCCTCCCTGGCACGCGAGGTCAACACCCGCGGCGGCATCGTGACCATCACCGACGCCTCCGGCCGGGTACTGGCCCAATGGGGTGATCAGGCCACCCGCGCCGTCGCCGCCGAGGCCAACCTGGCGCCGTGGTTCTGCTGGGCCGAGGGTGCCACCGGGACGAACGGCATGGGGACCGCGCTGATGTCCTACGCCCCCGTGCTCATCCGCGGCGCCGAGCACTGGTGCGCGGCCTTCCACGACTGGACCTGTGCCGGAGTGGCGGTGCGGGACGTGGTGACCAGGAAGCCGGTCGCGGTGCTCAACATCTCGTGCTGGCGCGGTGAGCTCCCGCCTGCCGTGGGGACCTGGCTCGGCAACGCCGCCACGAAGACCCAGCGCATCCTGCGCCAGCACGCCAAGGACGACGGCGCCGAACTGATCGCCGCCTTCAACCACAGCAGGTCGGGCTCGCGGGCACCGCTCGCGGCCGTCGATCCCGCCGGCCGGGTCGTGCTCGCCGACGACACCGCGGGGGTGCTCCTCGGCATCCCGGGCTCCACGCCGGCGCCCGATCCCGCGGTCCGGTGGAAACCGGAACTGCCGGAGTTCATCCGGGCGGCCGAATACGCCGCCGGGCAGGCGACGCGCAATCCCGGGTGGTCCGGTTCGACGCAGATCCACACCCGGCTCGCCAACGAACCGACGTCGATCAGCTTCCGGCCGGTCTTCCTCGCCGGTCACCTGATCGGCAACATCGTCGCGTTCGGCGTCACCGAAGGGGATCCGGTGCAGCGGGCGGTCGAGGACGCCCCGCTCCGTACACAGCCGCATCGGATGGTCGCGACGCGCGAGAACCGCATGGTCCTCCTGCGGCTCCCCGAGGTCTCCTTCGCGCAGTCGGACGGCAACGACGTGTGGCTGTCCACCGACCAGGGCCTGTTGCGCTCCGCCTCGCCGGGCCTCGACCGGCTCGAAACCGAACTGGGCGATTCCGGATTCCTCCGGGTGCACCGCCAGTACGTGGTGAACCTCAGCCGGATCCGGGAGGTCGAACGGCGCTACAAGGGCGAACTGTTCCTGGTCATGGACGACCCGGAACAGACCATGGTGCCGGTTTCCCGGCGGAACGCGCCGATGGTGCGCCGGGCGCTGGAGATCTGACCGTCGCGACCGAAGTCAGCCTCGGTACCGGTGCACGTCGCAGACGCAGTACATGAGACGGCACTCGAAGCACTCCGGCTTGTCGACGCAGGTGATACAACGCCCGCAGTGCACCGGTTCGGTGTGCCGCGCGACGTCGTCCGGTCCGTAACGCTCCCCGCAGTACAGACACGGCAACAGTTCCTGCCGGGGCGTCGTCGGCTGGTTCATCGTTTCACCTCGGCTTCCGTCGGCTGAAGCACCGAAACGGTGGCCGGGTCGCCTCGGCGACCGGGCCACCGCCGGTACCTCAGTGAAGATCCCCTGTCACAGGGAGAAAACGATCAACGCGGCGCCGTGCCCCTGGCCGGACAGACCGGGGACGATGCCTTCGAGCCAGCCACCCCAGCCGACCGGCACCGCGATGTGCTGCTTGCCGTCGACGGTGAAGGTGCTCGGGCTGCTGTGGTGACCGCTGCCGCACTGGAAGCTCCAGAGCTTTTCACCCGTCTCCGAGTTCAGCGCCAGGAACTCACCCGAAGGCGTGCCGGCGAACACCACGTTCCCCGCGGTGCTGAGGGTCGACGCGGCCATCGGCATGTTGTTGAGCCGGTGGCGCCACTTCTCCTCGCCATGGGAATCGAACGCGCTGACCGAACCGGCCATGTTGTCGATGTCGACCTCGACGGCGGCACCCCAGTAGGGCATGCCCTCCTTGAACTCGCGGCGACGCCGGGTGGCGGTGGCGCCCACGTCGGCGACCGGGACGTAGAACAGGTCGAGGTCCGGGTTGTACGACGCGTGCGTCCATTCCTTCGCACCGGCGGGCCCGGGGAAGAAGTGGCAGGGCTCGCCCTCCTTGTCCGGGTACTTCCGCGGGGTCACCTTGCCGTCGCGGGTGATGACGCCCCAGTCGATCCGGTCGACGAACGGCGTGACGTGCTGCAGCTCGCCGTTGGTGCGGTCGAGGACGAACATGTACCCGTTCTTGTCGAAGTGGGCCAGCAGCTTCTTGCCGTCCCGCTCGAACAGGGTCATCTCCATGGTGGAGTCGTAGTCCCACAGGTCGTGCGGGGTGAACTGGTAGTGCCACTTGATCTCGCCGGTGTCGACGTCCAGCGCGACCACGCTGTCGGTGTAGAGGTTGTCCCCTTCACGGACCTCGCCGTCGAAGTCGGGAGCCGGGTTCCCGGTGCCCGCGTAGTAGAGGTTCAGCTCCGGGTCGTAGGTTCCGGTGACCCAGTGGTTCGCCCCGCCGCGCTGCCAGGCCTCGCCGTCGTCCGGCCAGGTCTCCGAGCCGGGCTCACCCGGCTTCGGCACGGTGTAGGTGCGCCAACGCTGCTCGCCGGTCTCCAGGTCCCAGCAGTCGATGTGCCCGCGGACGCCGTACTCGCCGCCGGCCGAACCGGTGATGAGCGTGTCCTTGATGACCAGCGGAGCGATCGAAGCGCTCTCGCCCGCCCGTACGTCGCCGATGGTCTTCTGCCAGATCTTCCGGCCGTTGGTGGCGTCGAGCGCGACCAGCTGGGCGTTCTGGGTCACCATGTAGACCTTGCCGTTGGCCACCGCGCAGCCGCGGTTGACGTTGGCACAGCACAGCGTGACGTCGATGGGGATGGCGTGCTTGTAGCGCCACAGCTGCTCGCCGGTCTTCGCGTCGAGCGCCCAGAGCCAGCCGTCCCAGCCGGTGACGAACATGACGCCGTCGACCACCAGGGGGCAGGCCTCGAAGGCGTAGGTCGAGGTGGAGGCGATCATGCCGGTCGCGCTCGCCTGGAAGATCCAGGCGACCTTCAGGTTTTTGACGTTGTCCACGTTGATCTCGTCGAGCAGGCTGTGCCGCTTGCCGTCGTAGTCGCCGTAGTAGGTGATCCAGTTGTTCGACTCGCTGCGCGCCTGCAGGATGCGCTCGTAGTTGACGCCGCGCGTCACGTCCGGCGCGACGTGCGGCAGATTGGAGAGCTGACTGTGGTCGAACGCCTTCCCGGCGTCGACGTATTCGAGAGTCATGGTGATTCCTGCCTTTCTACGGCCGCGGCTGGGCGGGTCGGTCGAGCTTGGCTTCCGGCGGGACCTCGCCGGTCACGACGATGGCGGCCGTCAGGCCACGGCCTTCGTCGTTGCCCGCCGGCGAGCCGTACCAGTAGCAGCCGGGGCCGTCGAGTTCGAGCGTCGCGGTGCCCTTGGAGTGGTTCAGCAGGCCGATGAACTGCTTGTCGCCGTTGCTGGGCAGCAGACAGGCGTGGGTGTTCTTGTCGTCGTTGATGATCGTCAGCTCGAGAATCCCGGCGTGCGGCATGATCAGCACCCCCGGCTCCCACGTCATCGCGTCCTCACGGATCCGGATGGTCGCTTCCATCGTCCCGTCGGCACGCTCGGTCGCCTTGGCGATCGTTCCGGACCCGAGCACGGCACCGATGGTGGCCCTGTTCTGTCCGCCGATCTCGGCCAGCAGATCTTCTCGTTCCTGGGCAATCGTCATCGGACTTCACCTCCTCGTCAGCAGGAAATGCCTATTTCGACAGCTTCGCTGAAATGTCGTTCTCGCATTCAGCGTTTGACCTGTGCAACGTCTCCGAACACTACCTCCGGGAAATCGATTCCGATATCCATTGCCACCGACCGGCCCGGCTCCGCCGTTCGCCCGGCGGTAGCTACCGCTCGTGCCCCCCAAGCCGGGAAACCCTTGTCATGAAACACTTTCAACGCCTGCCTTGCCGCGGATCGAAACGGCCGAGTTCCATCACCTTCACCCATGCCGCGACGAAGTCCCGGACGAACTTCCCGCCCGCGTCGTCGCTCGCGTAGACCTCCGAAAGCGCCCGCAATTCCGAGTTCGAACCGAAAACGAGGTCGACCCGGCTCGCGGTCCACTTCAGTTCCCCATCGTCTCGATCACGGCCCTCGTAGACCGCCGTCCAGACATCCTTGTGCCGCCTCGGAACCCACTCCGTCCCCATATCCAGCAGGTTGACGAAGAAGTCGTTCGTCAGCACCCCCGGCGACGAGGTCAACACCCCCATCGGGGAACCCCGGTGGTTGGCCCCGAGCACCCGGAGCCCGCCGACCAGCACGGTCATCTCGGGTGGGGTCAACGTCAGCAGATTCGCCCGATCGATCAGCAGATGCTCCGGGGCCGCCCAAAAACCGTCGCCAAGGTAATTACGGAAGCCGTCCGCTTTGGGCCGCAACGCACCGAACGACTCGACGTCGGTCCATTCCTGGGTCGCGTCGGTGCGCCAGGGCCGGAACGGGACATCGACCGCGTGGCCACCGGCCGCGGCGGCGTGTTCCACCGCGGCACATCCGCCGAGCACGATCAGGTCGGCCAGCGAGATCCGCTTGTCCCCCGGCTGGGATTCGTTGAAACGCCGATGGATCGCCTCCAGCGCGGACAGCACGACAGCCAGCTGCTCGGGCTCGTTGACCGACCAGCCGCACTGCGGTTCGAGCCGGACCCGCGCCCCGTTCGCCCCGCCGCGTTTGTCGCTGTCGCGATACGTCGAAGCCGACGCCCACGCCGTCGTCACGAGCTGCGCCACCGTCAGACCGGAGCCGAGGATCTCGCGCTTGAGGACGGCGATGTCCTCGGCGTCCACCGGTTCGTGGTCCACCTCCGGTACCGGGTCCTGCCAGATCAGCCGTTCGGCCGGGACGAGCGGCCCCAGGTAGCGCCGGACCGGGCCCATGTCGATGTGGGTCAGCTTGAACCACGCCCGCGCGAAGGCGTCCTCGAACTGATCCGGGTGCTCCAGGAAACGCCGCGAGATCGACTCGTAGACCGGGTCCTCTTGCAAGGACAGGTCCGTGGTGAGCATGACCGGGTGGTGTTTCGTGTCCGGGTCGAAGGGGTCCGGCACGGTGCCCTCGCCCTGGCCGTCGCTCGGGATCCATTGCCACAGACCGGCCGGGCTGAGCTCGACATCCCACTTGTACTCGAACAGCGTCTCGAGGAACGTGTGGTCCCATTGGACGGGCGTGCGCGTCCACATCCCTTCCAGCCCACTGGTGACCGTGTCCGCCCCGACGCCGCCGCGGCATCCGCCCATCCAGCCGAGACCCTGATCGGTGAGCGGCGCGGCCTCGGGTTCGGGTCCACCGGTCACGTTCGGGTCGGCCGGGCCGTGCGTCTTGCCGAAGGTGTGCCCGCCCGCGATGAGCGCCACCGTTTCCTCGTCGTTCAGGCCCATCCGTTTGAAGGTCTCCCGGATGTCGCGCGCCGCGAGCACCGGGTCGGGATTGGTGGCCGGGCCCTGCGGATCGACGTAGATCAGCCCCATTTCGGCGGCGGCCAGCGGCTCGTCGAGCTCACGCAGGCCGCTATGACGTTCGTCGGCGAGCCATTTGCGTTCCGGACCCCAGTACAGCTCGTCGGGTTCGCACACCTCGACGCGACCACCGCCGAAGCCGAAGGTCTTGAACCCCATGGATTCCAAGGCCCGGTTACCGGCGAAGACCATCAGGTCGGCCCAGGAGATCTTGCGCCCGTACTTCTTCTTCACCGGCCACAACAACCGGCGGGCCTTGTCCAGGTTGCGGTTGTCCGGCCAGCTGTTCAGCGGGGCGAAACGTTGCATTCCCGCGCTCGCGCCACCTCGGCCGTCACCGACGCGGTACGTACCCGCGGCGTGCCAGGCCATGCGCAGCACGAGAGGACCGTAGTGACCGAAGTCGGCAGGCCACCAGTCCTGCGACGTCGTCAGCACTTCGTCGATGTCACGCGCCAGTTCGCCGAGATCCAGCGTCTTGAAGCGCTCGGCGTAGTCGAAGTCCGCGAACAGCGGGTCGTCCTCGGGCCGACGCCGGCGCAAGGCCGTCAGGTCGACCCGGTCCGGCCACCAATCGTTGGCGTCGCCGCCCGCCGCCGGATGATTCCGCCGTCGGGCCCGCCGGGTCTCGCCGAGAACCTTGTCGTAGGTCCGGTAAACGTGGGTATCGGGATTCTCGGGCATCGTCGCCTCCCCAAATGCCATCGCCGCCTTGTCGCCGGAACGGCCGCACCGCTCAGCCGAAGACCAGTGGCAACAGGATCGCGGCGCTGAGCAACGAGATCCCGCTGAACAGGTCGGCCCGGATCCGGACGACCTTGGCGGCCATCCTTCCGACGTACAGGCCCGCGAACGTCATGACCACGGTCATCGCGCCGAACGTCAACATCGGGACCACGAGGGAGAATCCGGCGATTCCCAGCCCGGCGCCCGCGATGAAGTTGTCGACGGTCAACGAAAGCGGCATGCCGAAGAGGGTCACCCACGGATGATCCATGTCTTCCGGCTCCGGATGACGGATCGCCCCGACGATGAAGTACACGCCGTACAACCCCAATGCCGCCGCCCCGATGTACTCGGCCCAATCGCCGAGGAAATCACCCAGATAGCTACCGAGTAATCCGCCAAGGAGCGGCCCCAGCGCGTCCCATATCCCGAAGACGAGGGCGACCTGCAAGGCGCGCCGCCAGCCGAACGGAATCGTCCCGATGGCGATCGACGAGCGGAAGTTGTCGAGACTGAGCCCGAAGGCGAGCGCGAGCAGCGGCAAGAATTCAAGCGACATCTGAACCACCTCGAAAGGGCGAGCAGGGTGACCAGGGAGAGCGGGCCCGATGGCCGGAACGCACAACCCACGGGGAGCTCGTGACTTCGCCGGTGGACTGTCGAAAGGCGTGACGCAAGGCCCCGCGAACCGGATTCCGAACCGGGGGCCTTGCGTCAACGCCGACGTAGCCGAGAAGCAGGATTCGGGCAGCTGCCGCGACTACGGGAAAACGAACAGCACGGGCAAGGGAGCCCAGCTGTCAGCCACGGTAGAAGTAGCCGGTGGCTTCAGCACACACCTCGACGACCGTGTACTCCGGAGTTTCCCACTTCATATTTCCTCCTCGCTGTCGACTGCACCCGGCGACGGGGCGAGCCGGGCATTCCTGATCCGCGCAAACTCGAGGACCAACTCACGAAATTTCGCGGCCATGAAAGAGCATCCTCGATTTAACGAAGCCGGGGCAACCGACCTTGAACCACTGGGTGGCAACCGGTGCCGAACGGCGTCCTGGAGCCCACGAACGGGACGGGTGGACGCACGGACGGCCGCGGCCCCCACCAGGGCGGCAACACCCGTGGAGTGCGCCGGCCACCGGGGGGCCGACCGCGGCCATAAGAACTTCAACTCGGCCTATAAGGCCCTCCGATGACAAGCAGCCGATTTCCCCGCGAATCCAGGATTAAACTGCCGACGTGCGAATCTACCTTGGCTCCGATCACGCCGGACTCGAACTCAAGAACCACTTCGTCGCGAGGCTCTCAGCGCTCGGTCACGAAACGATCGATGTCGGGCCGGCCGTCTACGACGCGAACGACGACTATCCGCCGTTCTGTGTAGAGGCGGCACGGCGCGTCGTGGCCGACGAAGGCAGCCTCGGTATCGTCATCGGCGGTTCCGGGAACGGGGAACAGATCGCCGCGAACAAGGTGCCCGGCGCACGCGCAGCGCTGACCTGGAGCGTGGACACCGCCGAGCTCGCCCGGCAGCACAACAACGCGCGGCTGGCCGGTATCGGTGCCCGGATGCACACGGTCGAAGAGGCCGAACGCATCGTGGACGCGTTTCTCAGCACCGAATTCGAAGGCGGACGCCACCAGCGGAGGATCGACCTGCTGTCCGAGTACGAGCGCACCGGCGAACCTCCCGCCCTGCCGGGAAACTGACCGGCACCATGGGGAATGTCCGTGAAGGCCTCCTTGAGGGACCCTGGGTCCCTCAAGGAGGCCTTCACGGACATTCGAAC
>Ga0307518_10003634_pt1 | contig 11093 bp, 15 predicted proteins | sample 25_EM_MG_FD_203889 | JGI IMG/M metagenome (GOLD analysis project Ga0307518, IMG submission 203889) | Populus trichocarpa ectomycorrhiza microbial communities from riparian zone in the Pacific Northwest, United States - 25_EM | ecosystem: Host-associated > Plants > Roots > Unclassified | place... | reverse complement strand
GGTCACGAGTTCAAATCTCATCATCCCCATTTATTTGATAAAAATTAAGCACAAGGTAAAGTGAGTATGTGCAAGTTTCAACCCCAAAAGGCTTTCACTTGAGGAGGTGTATTAAAGAATAATATAAATCATATTCTGGGACCTCACCTAACAACTTAAGCTATTGGGTTGAGATGGTTCTTTAACATGAAACTTGTAGCACTCGAACTGGTAATTTTTAGAAAACAAATTTAGAATCTAATCAATTAAGTTATACCTTTCAATTTTATATGTAGGTACAATCTTTTTTTTTTTTTTAGTTTAACGTGGGTGTCCGGGCCAGCTTGCGCGCACCTCGACTAATCCCACGGGCCCTGAAGTTAACGACCATATAAGCCTCCAGTGGCCATCATATGAGCAATCACAGGGCTCGAATCTGAGATCACAAAGGAAGGAAACCTCTTGGTCCCAAGCTCTTGATTGGGCAAAAGGTAGTATCAATAAGAACATGAATTTAACGACAACTGCAAAATGAAAACAAAGAAATTCTCTAGCCTTATGCACAAGTTTCGTTCGAGGAAAAGAATGAATAAATCTTTTTGTTGGTAATAACTTATTTTTCTTTGCCTCTAGATCGATGCACCATGCTATATATATAGACTTGCTAGACAGCATCGAAGAGGATATGCTACTGGGCAGCCATGCGAGCTTTTGCAAAGAATTGAAAAATCACCACATATCAGATTTCAATTGCTCTTCGAAAGCATAAAACTTTACATGGTGGCATCGAGTAACAAAAGAAGAGAAAACTTTCCATGGCGACCGAGCTGCTACTTAACATCTAATGGATTATAGAAACATTTACAGTTCTTCATGGAACTCATCGTCATAATCTTCATCGTCTTGGAAAAATGTCCCATAGAATGTATATTCATGATTCAGCATTTCATCTATAGATAAATAACCATCTCCATTCTCATCAGTCTGGATCATGAAACAAAAGCATCAATTAGAAATTGCTGTGTACATATTCATGAAAAAAATAAAAAACATGAAGGAATAAAGAAAAACCAAAACTCATCGAACCACCTAATCCAAATGAGACTTCTTTTTTATATATATGAAAGCTGGCCATCTTAAAATTCAGCGCACTCTAGCATATCAACTCAGTGACTCATTGATATGGAAGCTAGCCTGATCGAATTTCTTGTCAAGTTGAATAGAAATTGACCTGATTAAACTTGGTCAACTCGTGACTCATTTAACACGGTTAAGCTATAAGTGATACTATGCTGGACTTTTTCAAAAAAAAAAAACCAAATACACCAAATCCATGATGGATTGGGTTGGATTTTATAATTATAGTGAAAACAACAACAAGAAAGGGGATTATAGGAATATAAATTTAAAGATCTTCAAACTAGCAAGCATACCTCATGAATCAAGTAGCTGGTGTAATGCTTAGCATACGATAGTTCTCCAGGCTTGAGGTACGGGATCATGGGTATTAGCTCCTCCTCCGACAAAAAACTGAAAACAGCACGACATTATATTGTGAGGTTACATTAGCCGATCGACATGAATATTGATTAATGAAGAAAGGAAGGGGGAAATGTTCTTAGGCCAAGAGATGAATTAACAGACTTGTCTTTGTTCACATCAAGCTCAAGAAATTTCTCTTCTGCAGTGCCAACTCTAGCTACATTAGGTTCAAATTCTGCGTAGCTCTTGTAATTACCATCATAAGCGTACATAGAGAACTCTGCTAAGTTGAGTTTCCCGTCACGATCATCATCCATCCGCCTGCATCTTCAAAGAAAGATATGCGTTATATATATATATCAGCATAATTAAATTAAATTTTGAAGAGGTTGGTCTGGTAGTTGAAGAAAGAAGCACGTATCATCATGGAATTACTTACCAGCCCAGCAAGCAATTAAGAAACTATTAATAAGAAGAATTAAGAAAATTATAGAATCAACTTACTTGAGTTTCTCTCTCAAAATCCATTTTTGGATATCTTTATTGTTACTATCTTCGGGATGCAAGAAGCTGCATAACCAGAATGATTTCTGTTTATAAGATTTCATGAACAATGTCAACCTCCAAATCTGGTAACCCTAAACAAAAATAAAAAATATTTTACTTGTTAAACTCATCGAAATCTAGGGTTCCATTTCGATCAACGTCTGCATTCCTAAATTGTTGCATCCACCATCCAGCTTCACCATGCCCCATTTCATTTCTCTCTATCAAACACAAGGTGGCACACAGCACAATCAAAAACATTCATTCACGCATAATCAGCATGCAAAACCCGATTAACCACAATAGTTATATATAATTTTTTTTTAAAAAAAACAATTCCATGTATCAAGAATTGATTATGAACATGTAGACGAAAATCTTTCACCTATATCTTCATTGGAAAATTGAGGCAAATATTCCTTGAAATTAATTGCTCCATCTCCATCCTTGTCCCGAGATTGGATTTCTCTCTGTGTCCTATAAGCTAAGCGTTCTCTAGCTTGCTCAACATTCCATGCCTCTAGCTCCTCGAAGCTGATCAACCCATCTCTAGGTTTCTTGTCTAACAATGGGAATAAAACAAGTAACCTTAAGGTAATGTTTAACCTTCCATCATCACTTAGATACTCATCAGCATCCTCAACCTCTTTGGCATAGCCATTGTTTTCCAAATTTATCGCACCACCCTCGCCGGTGTAACCTTTTTCCTCGGCTAATCTCTGCATTTTTACGACTAATGGATCAAAATCTGGCATTGAAAATTTGGAACCAAGACGGCGGTTGAGGCCAGGAGTGGTACGACCGTGGTTGTTGATGGGAGAAAAGGTCATGAAGACAATAAAGGCTATGGTTATGAGGACATAAACCACCACCCTTCCCATCTTGAAGCAGCAGAGGAGCTAGTTGTTAAGTCAAACCAGAGAAGATTATTGCATAAACAGGCAAAGAGAGAAAGGGTGCTGATTTTTTTTGTTTTTCTTTTTTTGCTCTCATATTTTCTATGGCTTCTCTATTTGGAGGGAAAAACAGTTATTAACGGTTGGTTTGGAATAAATTTGTTATGTTCTGATTTCTGTGTAGCATTTTTCTTGCCTCCAAAATAACTTGAAACAATTAAAAAGGTTATTATTCTATAAAAAATTGTGGAATCCCAATCACCAAAAAGCAATATTTTGTACATGGGCATGTTTCTCTTACCAGCTAGACAAATTCACAGCTAGACAAATTTCAACAATTTAAACGGATTTAAAATATATATTTATATTTTTTGGAATATGTTAATTACAGATAGTTGTAATTTGTAAGTTAATTGATTGCCCAATTTTGTGTGGTTTTAGCTAGCTTAGCCCATAAAATTATTTTCCATACCAAATGATTTGACAGAGAACTCCATTCATCTTAATAACTGGTAGATTTGTGCTCCATAAAACCCCCAAATAAAAATACTGAGGTTAGCCAAGCAGCTGTTAATCCTTAGAGGACCATCTTTAATGTCAAAAGACTTACAGGAAGAGTGTACGAACTCCCTCCGTCCCTCTCATAATTGTTTTGTATTCTTGTTTATGTGTGTGATGACTGTTGTGTGTGATTGAAATTATAATCTGTGTTTGTATGTGTAGTTTTGGTGACATAGAGGTTCGAAAGGACGTAGAGCTTTTTCCATACAAAATTGTGAACAGGGACGGAAAGCCTTACATCGAAGCCAAGATTGAGGATGAGGAGACCAGGGTTTTCAGTCCTGAGGAGATTAGTGCCATGGTTCTTACAATGAAGAAGGAGACAGCCGAGGCATTCTTTTGAAAGAAAATCAAGGATGCTCTTGTAACTACTCCAGGTAAGTAATCATGTTTTTCAATTCGAGGGAAATTTGATTTGGGATTGATATATAGTATGGTTGAAGATTGAATTTAGTGATCTTTTTTTTAACCCTACAGCTTATTTCAGTGATGCCCACAGGCTGGCAACGAGGGATGCTGGTGTTATTGCCGGTTTGAACGTTGTGAGGAATATTATTAGTGAACCAAGAGCCGCTGCCATAGCCTGTGGCTTGGACAAGAAGGGTGGTGAAAGGAACATTCTTGACATTGGTGGTGCACATTCAATGTCAGTATCTTGACCATTGATTATGGCGTTTTTGAAGTTCTTGCCACCAATGGAGATGCTCATCTGGGAGATGAGGATTTCGATCAGAGAATCATGAGTAATTTATTAAGTTGATCAAGAAGAAGCATGAAAAGGACATCAGTAAGGATAACAGATCTCTTGGAAAGCTAGGGAGAGAATGTGAGCGCGTCAAGAGAGCTTTGAGTAGCTAGCACGACGGTATCGATTCCTCTGAACCACTTGCCAGAGCTAGGTTCGAAGAGTTGAGCAGAGACCTATTGAGAAAGACCATGGAACCAGTTAAGAAGTCCATGGAAGATGCTGGATTGGACAGGAGCCAGAGTGATGAAATTGTTCTTGTTGGTGGAAGCACTAGAATTCCAAAGATTCAACAGCTTCGACGGAGAGGATCCCAACAAGGGTGTAAACCCTGATGAGGCTGTTTCTTATGGTACTTCTGTTGGATGCGGCACCACTTACTCTTGGTCTCCGAAGAGGATTTCTCTCGACAGAAAGGCCCTCGAGTGGTTGGATGGCAACCAAAATGCCGAGAAAGAGGATTGTGAGGAAAAGCTGAAGGAGGTGGAAGCTGTATGCAACCTCATATTCACTTCTGTTTATCAGACATCTGGTGGAGCCCCTGGAGGTGCAGCAGGTGGAGAAAGGTGAGGACGAATCTAACGATGTTCTATAATTTTTTTTTCTTTCTGATACTTCATCGCCAAAATAAACTGTCAGAACCCTCACCACTTATTTCTATAATTAGGTAGATTTGATCTTCCCAGTGTTATTGCAAGATTCAACTCTTTCGTTGTTTCAAGAATCAACTTCTTTCGTTGTTGAAGAGCCTGCAATTAAGGATAGCCCTTCTGGCTAAGTGGGAAGCAGTACTTCCCCTGAAATACTAGACTTGAAATTCAATTCCATGCTTGACGAGATATTTGGTTTGAACAAGGAATCAACATCGCCAATTACACAACCAGTAGACTTCTAGCTTAGCATTACTCGTTATATCTCAGGGTATGATGACTTGGCTGACTTTGATTTAGAATAACCATTAAACATTATGATGAACAGAGACAGATTTTAAACTGATAAAACATTTTCTTTCTTTATTATGGAAAATAACAAGGCCGTCTATTTTACAAAGAAAACATTTCCACCATTTCATGTCTTCGTGCCTTTATGGCGAGAAACCCAATCCGTTTTGCAATTCTGGGAAAATCACAAGCATATACAAAATGGTTCCATCTGTGTGTGATACACAGAACTCGGCAGACATACGAGGATAAAAAAAACATGATGAGGTTTACAACCGAACTATAAACCGATAATGTAATGGCGAAGAGGCATAGCATATCGCGTGCCATTTAACGACCCTCTAAACTCAACCTTCATGTTTTTTACATAAACTACGTGAAGGGAAGAGAAAAGTAAACATGAGGGGCCATGGCAGAGAATATGATGTCATCAGTAAATTTGTTGCTAAGATGAACAAAGTTCAAAGGTTATATGTAGTCATATACATCTGCGGGGAATTTGTCAAGAAGACTAACTGGGACGAACCACAAAATAAACAGGCAGCCGGTCAGTCTAAGCTGCGGGGCGTTGCAGGCAAGGCCAATCTGACTCACAGAGATCATGGGCGGACTGCCCATCATTGTCCTTCGCATCTGTATCTGCATTTTGCTTCACAAGATATTCAGCAATTGCTTCTCTCTCACAGACAGCAGCATAATGCAACGGGGTTTGGCCTTCATTATCCTGCCATTAAAAAAAATTGAACCATTAGCAATTATCAGAATAGCAACAAATCAAAAGGAAGAAAGAAGGAAAGAATCTGCTTGGCAGCTCGCCATAAAACATAAGGCAAATTTTAAAAACAAGTTTACAAAGGCCGTATTCTCCCAAAGAACCAATGGCACCAAATAACTTTTCTTTTCTTTTCAATTTTTTTTTTTTTTGTGCAGAGGGAGAGAAATCACGGCGGACTCTCTCTCATATTAACCGCCTGAAAATGGGACCTAAAATCATCAAACACGAGAGAATGTGGGCAATGAACAATCATTTTCAAGACCCCAATAAGGAATGCTCATTTCTAATCTTGAGATAGAAACTTCAGAAATTAAAGCAAAACATAAAGGGACATTTATGACATTAATTACTTCAAAACTACAAGTACTTTGATCTGAAAGATATTTAGAAAGTAATAGTACCAGAGAATTGAAGACACCTCAAAAGAGATGCCTAAAACATCTATTTACCTTTGCATTTATGTCTGCATTCTTTCCAACAAGCACCTCGGCAATATTAAGATGACCACGATCTACCGCCCAATGCAAAGGAGTCCGACCCTCACTATCTACAATAATCACAAATGTTTAGAAGGAGCTAATCATCTCTAATGCCCCTAGGTTCACATGAAGGTCAACACTAAGCTAAGAAACTTTGTCCAAATCCATGCTTTTGATGCACAAGTACAGCACAGGAAACACAACGAGAGACATAAAATATGGAAGTACACTGTTCATAATACTAAAAAATCAGCTGAAGCAAGATAAAACATTCTTCATCAAGTCCTCCAATAAAAAGCATATATGACAAGTCAGAGTATCCTTCAACATTGCAGATAGGTCTCAATAAGTTTGATTCCCAAAAAAGCTTGATGGATTTTCATAAGTGCAAGACATCTCATTGGTTTGAGGAAAAGAATAAGCAACACGCAAAACAGGGAAATGAGTAGAAAAGGATGCCAATGTGCATGTTCTAACACATGATATAGTTCCAAGTATGGTAAAGCATTGCCTAAACTACTCAATTTGCATATGATTGCATCATTGCATGGCGCCTGGTATTGCTGATGCTCTGGCAAGTATAAGCTCAATAATGACTCATTACATTGGACAAGCATGCTCGAAGGCTATATTCAGCAACAGCTCAATTTGCATATACAAGTAGCACCCAAGCAATCAAGGTGACAGCTTTAGGCATGGCACCAATATAATATCATTCACTTATTTCAGTGTCAAAACACGTGACTGGGGAAAAGAGCAGACAATGGAGAAACAAACCTTTCAAGTTCACAGAAACACCACCATCAATGCATTTGATCAAATTATTCACTTCTCCTTCTCTGGCAAACGCATGAATGGCATCCATTTTCCTGAAAACCAGGAATAACAGACCATTAAGCTTGTTTTGGGTGGGTCTATGATTAACATTTAGAAAGATACCCTTGATGAGGGTACCAAAAACATGTTCACTAAATAGCATCTACATATTTAACTTATTGTTGACATTATTCAAGCAGACATAGACTTCATCATGGAAAATGTCTCGATAAGAAAATGTGGTATTTTTTTCAATTAAACGTTGGGCTATGGACTTGGCACTTATTTATGGCATAAAGTCCATGAAAACTGCAAACCTGTAAAATGGAGCATAAATCCCTTTTCTTTTATGCTCAAGTGATAGAAAACATTTTATTGACATTCCTATTCATTCGATGAAATCAAATAAGACATTTTGCTTGCATATTATGGATAACAATAGCACGAATGCACCAGGATTTTAGTATCAGAATCAATAAACTGAGATAATAAAAAAAATATTGTGGATTCTAAATTTGCTTAGAAAAGAATTTTGACCCTGCCACATGGGAAAGGGAGACCTGCAAATGTCTTTCACCAGATGTGTGGTTGTGGGAATGTACTTTAGAGTTTATCCATTGCAAATTTTCAAGCACTGATCAAATAAAAAGCTCATTAAAATCAATCCCAAGCAGGACAAGTTCAACCCAGATCTAATAAATTTATGCATATCCTCAAGCAGGTAGCTAATAAGTCAAGCATTGGCCAAATATGGCTCATTGTAACAAAATTACCTAGCTTTAAAATCATATTAACACATGAACTAGAATTATAAAAGAATTCCAATCCCATTGCTGAAAAACAGCATTTCTGTCAACAATTTCCTAAATTAGACATCAGGGGATTCAGAACAACTGGATGCAGCACTAGAGTGCTCCCACTCCACACTAAAGCAAAGACTCCTGCACCTCACTTTCAGTAGCACCATCTATTAGACATTTATAATTTCCTCCAAAACAGTCTCTCATTGCAATGTATGGTACCATTATAAATCAGAGTAGCTAACTAGGTGTGAATACAGTTGACAATGTGTACTTGAAACAAAAAAAATCTCAAGGAAACCTGATCAACATTTTACCAGATATTCCACCAAGACTCGCAAACAGGAAAAATGCCATGCCATGAGATTAGAGCCAAAGAAACATGAACTTTTCTATACTTTCTACATGCATGCTAGCATACAATCACATGAAGGTCCTGGATACCACTCTCGGAAAGGAGCTATTTGAGTGATCATATGAAGACCTAAAGGTCCGCAGATTAAGTAGGCCTTCCACATAGAAGTTCAAAAACCTTACAACTCTGTTCCTGATTCCTCCTCATAGACGAAAGTGCTGAAAACCGGTCCCATTGGTCCTTTGCCATCCTTGCTCGGTCCAACGCCATCTCTGTCTTTGCTCTTGTATCATCATTACAAGTATAAAATAACAAGGATAAGTCAAATGAAAGAAAGTACATTAACAGGACAGGGCAAAGAAAAGGAAAAGATTAAATAAGAAGACTAAACCTCACCATAGCTGAACCAGAAGCCCAGGTAGGATACAGCTCTGTAATAATATCAATGTACTTCTGCATAGCATCTTCTGGTGGCATAGCACCCAATTTCTGCCATGCTTGCCTGGTATAAATCACCCAAAGATTCAAAATCAATCAGCCACCATACCTTCAGATAAAAAACACAATATTCACCCCCATCAACTATGCTGTAGGAACTGACGTACCCGATTAATAAACAAACAAACAATAACCAGAATCAACTAAAAATATCTTCCAAAGAACCACCAACACATAGCTATCCTTTCAAGTAAATATCTCGAGAGTGCTGCACTATCATTAGTAAAACCTTGAAGCAAATTTACCTCATTTCAAATACTTGAATTTCACCTATTTTCATCACAAATTCCAGTCACACCCTACTAAATACACAAACAAACCCATCCGTCATCCATCTAGTTTAAAATACCCATTTGAATTCCCTTAAAAAAACAAACACATAAATAAACAAGCCCACATGCTTACCAAAATCCAACCCACCCACATTACAGGCAATTACATAAAATTAACTTCCTTAGCTGTTTCTTACCTCCAGTATTAACTTAACCTCCTAATTTAACCACATTCAAAACCTAAATTACAATTCCGATTAATCCATCATCATTTCACCAACTTATTACTTAAAAAAAAAAACACAAAATGAAAACCCACTAAACATAATTCGAAAAATTACCATTTGGCACGGGCAGTCATTTTGAGAGCAGAAGGAGGCGCGCTAGTACAAGGACCTTCAGTAGCAATCTTATAATACCCATAAAGCTGCAACTGTAAATCACTCGATACCTTCAACGAAACCCGATCCGCCGCAGCTGCAGCCACAAATGCCGTAGCTGCACTAAACATTTCATCCAATTCCGTACTCTCCACACCTTCCCAATCATCATCATCATCATCACCACCACCATCACCGTCACTCCCTGATACGCTCTCGTTTCGCACACTGCCTTGTTCTGCAACCACCGAATCTACGTCACCATGAGAGTGCTGGTAATGATGGACTGCGGGGGCGGGGGCGGGGGCGGGGTCGGGGTCGGTCGATTGGGGTTTTGGGTTTCGGGTGATATGGAGATTGTCGTTTTGGAAAGAAACGACGATGGAAATGAGTTTGGCGAGGAGGTATGAGAAGAGAAGACCTATGAAGATTGATTGGAGAAGGTGTTGCCAATCTGCCATTGAAATTAGACGATAATTAAAAAACCCTAACCCTAGAATTGATCATCAATCAGCAGGTGAACAGAACATCCCCACGCACAGCTGTATGTATGTACCACATGCGAAACCTCAAACAACGTTGTGAGGGAACATGCGCGCGCAGCTGTAAAACAAGACAACGCAAAAACAAACACTCACTGCATCGTGCACAGCGCTGCTCAAATCTTTCTTTCTTTTTTATCGAACTTTATTTTTTCTTGATTTTTTTCCTACAAGGTATCAAATCTTTATTTTTTTTCTTCTTTATTTACAAATTCCTAAAATAAATTAATCATTGATTTCATGAAATATAATTTAAATTTGCAATTAGAAAAAATCTAAAGAATAATAATTAAAATAAACAGGAAAAAAAACAAATAGTCTTTTTTTCATACATAAATTTTATTTTGTTATGTAAAGTTTATATTTACGCAATATTTGATTTATGTTGTTTTTGGAATTTTATGTTTCAATACCCAATTGTTTTTTTTTATATTTTATAATTAAATTTATTTTTAAATAAATTTATTAAAATAATATTAATGAGATGTATTTTTTCTTTTTATTTCAAATTATTAATATTATTTTGGTTATTTATTTTAGTTACTTCCAGTTTTGTGAGATAAATCATATAGCTGTAAAAATATGTTTTCTTTATATATATATTAGTTACTTCCAATTTTTTTTCATTCTCATTCTTATTTTTTTATTGGTTCTCTTTACTTTTTATTTAATAATTATAATTTAATTTTGTAAAATTAACTCTCAACAAATAATAAAATGATATTTAAAATTATGAACATAGAAAGCAATACAAGATGGAATAAATATTTTTATAAAACAATAAAAATACAACATATAATAGACACCATCTATTGTGAGTATTTTCCTAATATTTTTCACATGTTACTCGTTGCACACTAAAATCAAGTTTTTTTTGTTTAATTAAAAGACAATATGACAACAAAACATTTTTAAAATTAAAGACATGGATTTATAGTTATAGAGTTTAGTTTACTCCAATATTCCACATTATGATATTAATAGATATTTTTTAAAAAAATTAAATAACCACCAAGCTCTAAATAG
>Ga0307518_10003633_pt1 | contig 11097 bp, 6 predicted proteins | sample 25_EM_MG_FD_203889 | JGI IMG/M metagenome (GOLD analysis project Ga0307518, IMG submission 203889) | Populus trichocarpa ectomycorrhiza microbial communities from riparian zone in the Pacific Northwest, United States - 25_EM | ecosystem: Host-associated > Plants > Roots > Unclassified | place... | reverse complement strand
CGAATACTGAAAAATCCCGTTCACACTACAAGATCCCCAAATCAAGATAACCAGAATCAAATATCAAGTCAAGTCTCAAATAAAAAAAATAATAAGGTATCAAATTGGAAAAAAAAAGCTGAGGGATTGAAATAAAAAAAAAAGAACATGAATGCCCTCCTGATTGTGCAAATTAATCCATGAAATTGGTAAAAAAGAGGTTGGATATTTCTTTAACCTTTAATCTGGTTCTCGAAGAACAAATTATTCTATGTCAAATAAATAAATTGAATTTTGCTTTGCAAAATCGATAACTAACCGAGCAACAAAATATTTTCACAATACCTTAAAATCACTATATGCAAGCATGAAAAATAAATCACTAGGATCAATTGCAAATTAAAGTAATGTCAAGTGACCAAATAAAAAGAAAAGAACATTAAGGGACCAAAGCATAAACAATTCCAGGGACCAATTTTTTTTTGCTGTTGTTGTCTATATTGTTTTGTGTGTAGAGCTACATTGTTTTTTTTTTACATGTATTCAATTTTTTCTTGCATTAATCTCATAGATATAATATTGCCAAAGAAGCAATTTTCAAAAAAATATGACGAAGTCGTTGTTTAAATTATTTTTATATGAATTTATTTTTTCTACCTACTCAATGGTTTAACACCTTTTTTTTTTAATCTAGCCACATTTTGATCATAACATTAAAGCTGGACCGGTTGAATATCAAAATGGTACAATTAGTCACCGGTCTAATATTTTCTTCCCCAATTAACCCCCAGCTCCCGCCCAAAAGCACACCTTTCCTCGACACCATTCGAAGTCCAAAGTCCAACCACTACCCAACGAATCTCCCTTTACGCGGGCAATCTCGTCCATTTGCCTGTCACCGCACGCACCGTACCCAACACCGTTACAATGACCCTTCCTTCCAATCAAAAGCCCACAAGAAAAACCACTCGCTTCAATTCTCCGATCTCGATCGAACCAGAGCCGGACGTAGCCAGAGAGTCTGGACATGGGTGTACCGGCGTTCTACAGGCTTCTCGCAGACCGATACCCGCTATCAATTTCGGATGTGATCGAAGAGGAACCTCAAGAGGATTCGAATGGAAACTCCAAACCAATCGATGTTTCAAAGCCTAACCCTAACGGTATTGAGTTTGACAATCTGTATTTGGATATGAACGGGATTATCCATCCCTGCTTCCATCCTGAAGGCAAGGTACAGTTTACCAACTTATACTTGTATAGTTTTCTGGAATCTTAGCTTCTTAGGGTTTAAAAGGAGGTTTTTTGTATTTGTAATTGAATTGCTGTTAAATTTTGATGTAAATGCAATTGACTGTTGTTAAATTTTGATGGTTATTGCTCGCTGCAAAGCTATACGTATACAGATTGTAAAGTTTTAGCTAGGGTTTAAAAGAGGGGTTTTTTTGTGTGTTGTTGGATGTAGTTGTTGATTTTGATGGATAGTGTTTAAAATGAACATTCATTTATAATTTTTCACATGTTATAGGGTTTTGTTAAGGTTTAAAAGATTGAAAGTTTTTGTGTGTTATTTAAATGCTGTCCATTTTTCATGGTTAGTATTGAATGGAAGCATATATTTACGCAAGTTGTAGAATTTTATATTGTAAGATTTAAAAGAGGAAATCTTTGATTTTGTTTGTGTGAATTAATTGTTGTCAATTTTGATGGTTTGGGCTTAAAAGAGGTGTTCTTTTTTTATATATAGTTTCTGTGTGTAATTGAATAAGTTGAATGGTTTCTTACTTTTGATTTTATTTACAGCCTGCACCTGCTACTTATGATGATGTGTTCAAGTCCATATTTGCTTACATTGATCATTTGTTTGCTTTGGTTCGTCCAAGGAAACTACTTTTTATGGCAATTGGTAGGGTTCTTGTTTTATTGAATTTGTTTTTTTAATCGGTTTTGGTATTTGTTGAATTTATAATCATTTAAAGTTCATTGCTTTTTTCCTGGGATAATTGTAGATGGGGTTGCTCCTAGAGCTAAAATGAACCAGCAACGGTCGCGACGGTTTAGAGCTGCAAAAGATGCTGCTCAAGCAGTAAGATTGAGATAATTTAATGGTTTTTTAGTGGATCCTCTTTTGTAGAAGCGATGATCTTAGTATCATTTTATTTATGATGTATGTAGGAAGCTGAAGAAGAAAGATTGAGGAAAGAATTTGAGGCTGAGGGGGAGCTTTTATCCGTTAAAGAAAAGCCTGAAACATTTGATTCTAATGTTATCACTCCTGGCACTCAATTTATGGCTGCTCTTTCGACTGCGCTTCAGTATTATATACAAAGTAGATTGAATCACAATCTGGGCTGGCAGAATACCAAGGTGTGATGGATGTTCTCCTTTCGCTTAGTTTGTTATAGATCGGATCATTCCTTGTCTGTGGAGTAATCCCTTCTGTATCTTTTGAATATACTTTCGGCTTTTCAGGATACTTTGTGTTCTCTAAACTTATTTATGGGGCTGCATTGGGTGATTATTTGAAGGTTATTCTTTCTGATTCAAATGTTCCTGGCGAGGGAGAGCACAAAATCATGTCTTATATAAGATTGCAACGCAACCTTTCCGGTTTCAATCCAAACACACGCCATTGTCTGTATAGTCTGGTGAGCGTGTTTCTGATTTGAGGCATTTCAGATTTTATTGTTTTATTATTATTTTGGCATCTAACTGCTAATCCTATGAAAATATTTTGTTTGTGGTCAGGATGCAGATTTGATTATGCTGTCATTAGCCACGCATGAGGTTCACTTTTCCATATTAAGAGAGGTTTGCAGCTCATATCCTAAAGTTGGCATCATTTCTCCATCGATTATTGGTCAGTCATAAATTTTATGTGCGTTGATTGTACAGATAGTTACACTTCCCGGGCAGCAGGATAAATGTTTTCTCTGCGGTCAAGCTGGTCATCTTGCAGCTGAATGTCGTGGCAAGCAAGGAGATGATGCTTTAGATTGGCATGTGGTAGATGATACCCCAATTCACAAGAAGAAATATCAGGTTGAAGAACAGACATCAACTGTTTCCATTTGTTTCCATCTCGTCATAGTATTTCTAAGCAGTTTCCTTATTTGAACAGTTCCTCAACATCTGGGTGCTGCGAGAATATTTGCAATATGATCTGGACATTCTGAACCCACCATTTGCTATCGACTTTGAACGAATAGTGGATGACTTTGTGTTCCTGTGTTTTTTTGTTGGCAATGACTTCCTTCCGCATATGCCAACATTGGAAATTAGGGAGGTATGTAAGTAGCAAGCAATGGTTATATGAATGAGTTTGGGACTGAACAACAGGCTGAGTTCCATTTGTTTAGTTTTTCAGTGATCAACTCTTGACAAACAATTATTATGAGATGAGGTGGTTTTTGTTTTGTAGCTTGTTTGTGTTGCTCAGCTTCTAGTTCGTTTGGATGCTTTTTAGCTAATATTAAGTGACATTGATCTGCTTTTGTCCTCCAATCTCTCCTCTACTTCTTACTATGAAATCTTTTCTTCTTTTGTCAATGAAAAAGAATGATATTGATGTTTTTATTTATATTGGCCATAGTTTTGTTTTGAAGTTCTGTTGCTTCATGGTTTTCACTTTGCTGTTCTTCCTGGTGCTATCTACACTATATATTGACTCTTCAGTTTTATCAACTTCATCATCACGTCCTTTCCTGATTCAGGGTGCTATAAGCTTACTGATGCATATTTATAGAAGGGAGTTCTCTGCAATGGGTGGTTATCTTACTCTTGCGGGTGAGGTAATTTCTCTTTTTTATGTTCTCTACAATACTTGTGCCTTTGACTATACTCTGGAATTAATTTATGTTTCTCATTATATGAAATCTGTTAAAGATTTGGAATACGACATCAGTCTAATTTTATATCATGCATCCATTTTTTTCATTTATAACAATTATGATCAGGTGGAAACTGTGCGAAACACTTGAAAATTTAGATTAACATTGTTAATGATGGTCTGTTCATTCTTGTTGTTTTCCTCCCACCTTTGCTCTAACTCTTCAAAACCAAGTTTTTTTTCTCATTTTAGTTTAGATAACTTCTCCTTTTAATCAAGTGGATTTATTCAATAAAATCTGCTAATAAAAATTAATAAATAATTTACAAAGTTATAGACAAGAACTTCTGTTAGAGTTTGTAGTGAGAGGTTTTTGTTGTTTATGAGCAATGATGTTTTAAGACTTCTGGTGAGTGTAGTGTTTCTAAAAATACTCAGATTCATCTAAGTTTTCTAACTTTGGACTTGATTTCGAACTCATTTAGCCCTTCCATTTCATCCTATAGCCATCTGAATTAATGTGGACCACTTGAGACAAGAGGATACTAGCGATAACATGGGATTTTTGCTTTATGTTTGCTGGAAGATATCATTCTAAATATTAGAAAGTTCATACATTATCAATGCATTTGGTTGTCTCCAAATAGAATTAGATCTTAGCTGCCCAATTCCACCCTTTCCTCTGTATCTCTTTTATCACACTTATTTGTTTGGAAATTGAATTCAGGCTTGACTCATTTTATATGCTTGAATTTCTAGAATGACTTGCTTGCTAAACATGTGCTATAATATTCAGTGGGTTCTAGCCAAGATATAGACATGTTATAGCCTGTCTTGACCCCTAGTTATTCTAAAATACTTTTTTTATTTCTCCTTTTCTCTCAAAGAAGTTCCTTTTTGGCTCTGAAAGTCTTACTTGGTTAGATAATCTTTTTATTAGTTATTGCTCTTTGTCACCCATATCATGAAATAGTTACATCTATCTGCTGGATTTGCCAAATAAACTTGTTCTTCAGTGCTTCTTTCCCCTTTTAAATCACCATGGCTTGTATTTCATACTTTTTATGCTGCTTTGTTGGTTACTTTCAGGGAATGATTTTGCTCCACTATTGCGAGCATGAGTTCTAATGAATGTTCTGATTTCAATTAGCTTCTGTATACAGGTTTTCCTAGATAAAGTAGAACACTTTATTCAGTGTGTTGCTGTTTACGAGGAGCAAATCTTTCAGAAGAGGACTCGTATACAACAGGTGCTTTCTTTTTCCATGCATGGGCTTATAGTCTTCAGTTCTCATCCTTGGGTCTAATGCAAACATCTGCATTTATTTTTACTATTTATTGCTGGTAATAGCATGTTCACTTGTTGGACCATCTTGTTGGCTAGAAACTTTTTATGTTTAGATGACAATTTATGTAAAATCTTGGCAATGATTTAACTTATCTGTAACTGTAAATTTGCTAGATACAGCAGGTAGGATGTTGGCCCTAAATGAAACCCCATATGCTGCTCCTGATTTACTTTATTAGTAGAAGTATTAGGTTCTGTAAACCATTACAAAATTTAAGATGCACTCCGAAAACTGGTCTAGTGATAAGATTTTTGCTTTGTGTGCTAGAGCTGAAGAAATTTAGGGGATTCCCTTATCTTGTTTGGAATGCTTAGTTCTCTAAGATTTACGTCAAATTTTTATACACACATTGCAAAGCAGACTGTATTCTTCTTTCTATTTTTCTTCTGTGGCAAATTTTGAGTTTTGGAGTCATATACATACTGTCTTCTCTGGTTATCTTTTTGTTTGTACTTGTGTGGATAATCCGTTTTCAGGCTTTCGATAATAATGAAGAGATGAAACTCAAAGCAAGAAGAGAGTCCTCTGAAGTGATACAAGCACCAGTTGTAGATAAGGTTTGAGCCTATAATATTTTCATTTGATGATATGGATTTAAATAAATGTGTTGTGTTCTGAATTTGCCTGCGAAAAATTGTGTAGGATCTATATTAAACAAAAATGAACCAATTATCAATTCCTTGCCAGTTAGTTTTTGACAGAAACCTCAATCCTCTCTCATTTTTTTGGACTTCCTTCTCCATGTATAGACAAAAGCTCGTTAGAGGAGTTGATGCTTAATATTGTTTCTAATTTCTCAATACAGGATGTTGGTCATAACTCTTCAAGAGAAAGGAATATAAAGCTAATTTTGTATGATTCCCATGTTGTGTTTGGTGACCTAAGGATTTTTCTTTTCTTAATAGGGTTTTTATGATTTAAAAAATAATAATTGCTTTTGCTTTCTAACTGGTAAATCTGTAACTTACGGTTGTGCCTTAAGTTCCTTGTCATCAGAGGTAGATTTTATTTTGTAGATAAACAGCGAAGACTATTTTGATTCAGTAGTGTCTTAATATTGAACATCCGTTTACTCTAGCAGGCTCGTTTTCTGTTTGATATTTGCAAGTTTGCTTATCCATGGCCTTGCATCTTGTGGGCCAACTGAGGACAATGTCAGCCCATTTGAAGGCTAGTCTGGTTGTCCATTTTTCCTGGTATAAAATTTGGTTCATTTTTCTTCTTGTCAGGTTAAATTAGGGGAACCTGGATACAAAGAGAGATACTATGCTGAGAAATTTGAGTTGTCAAATCAAGAGGAGATTGACAAAGTTAGAAAGGAAGTGGTAAGTTGTTTTTTCCTAATCATGCAATTAGCACCTTAGCATATCCATATAGATTATTATCTGCATTTTCTCTTGGTAGCAAAATTTTGTGTGTACACAGTAGTTCATGACAACCGTCTGTCTCCCCCCACCAGTCCTTCCTCTCCTTAAGAACCCCCAGGCCCCAACATCAAAGCTGCAAGGTTGCTTGTACATATTTTTTTTCCTGTAGTTATATGGTCTTCATTCTGAGATCCCTTGGCATGATGAAGTACATTAAATGAGTCTTTCAATCACCCTTTTTAATTGATACACCATGGGGTGGTTTTCGTTATAGTTATTAGTTTATCTGGGTGACCTTGAGTGCTACTTGTCTCACTGTTGTGCTATCAACTTGCTGTTGGCTTCTCATTTCCAGTTCCTAAGAGTTCATTTATTAGTTTATCTGGATGATCTTTGGGTGTCATTAGTCTTATTGCTGTGCTATCAGCATGCTATTGCTTCTTGTTTCCAGCCTCAAAGAGTTCACATTTTTTTCAACAAATGAATATGTTCTTCATTGTGATTGTATTTGTTTTATTATGATCTCAAGTTCCATTATTTTCTCCAACTTTTCATTTTGAGATTTCTTAATTTATATTGACTTTAGTTTGAAGGTGTAATATAATAAGGTGAACTTCACAGATTTACATGAAGAAAATAAGGCTGCTTTTGAAAAATCAAGGAGTTTTGCATGTTTTTCCTTGAATGGGAACACTATTATGTACTATCTTAACCAAAGGAAAAAAAAAGAGAAAATAATGAATAGATAGAGAAAAAGTCAGTTGCTTGTCATCATATAACAAATAGAAATCTGGTGTGACAGAAGATTTGGATGTAGGAAGTATGCCGGATATGGTTTCTGGAGTATAATTTTTTTTTATGTTGCTAATGATTCCTTTTTGGTCTCCCATGTCCCTGTCACTTGTTTTCTGTACAACCAATCATGTATCTGAAGAAAAAAGAAAATAACATTTGATGTTGTTCATGCAGGTATTGAAGTATGTGGAAGGTTTGTGTTGGGTCTGTCATTATTACTTCCAAGGTGTTTGCTCTTGGCAATGGTCAGTTCAATAAAGGCAGAAACTAGAAAGTCATTATACTTCTTTTCACTGGCTATTTAAATTTTTTTATTGGAGTTTCAAGCACAAGCATGTGCCCAAAAATACAAACCTATATATGAATGCATAATATCTTGAAGCTCTATACATGAGTGAAGAAATAATGGAAAAGAGGACAGTAAGTTCATTGAAAGTTGAGAGCTATAGTTCTATCTGTTTTGAAGGTGGTTTTGACCCTGAGCTCTTAAGCATATGACCTGCCAAACAATCAAATTTATATGGCTTGTGACACCTAAATTTAACTTTGCCATCACTCTGCTCATCAAATGGACAAAAATAGGCTTCCATTCACTCTATAAGCTTATACGATACGGTTCCTTACTGCAATTAGTTGAAGTTGGAATTCTCTGTTGTCTGTTTCAGGTTTTATCCGTTCCATTATGCTCCATTTGCTTCAGATCTTAAGGATCTGGGTGAGGTGGAATTAAACTTTTTTATTGGAGAGCCATTCAAACCCTTTGATCAACTTATGGGAACCCTACCAGCTGCAAGGTTTTTTTTCTTTCTTTTTTATGTGAGCTCCTTGCATTTTCAATTTTACTTTGGATACTCTGTCTGATTATTCTTTCTGTGCTGTGTGTCATCCTTTGGGCATACTACAGTTCTAATGCTTTGCCAAAAGAATACAGGAAATTGATGACCAATCCATCTTCACCAATTCATAGATTCTTTCCCTCAGGTAAAAGAATTGATTGAAGGATATTGATTAATTTACCTCAAGGAAGTGTTTATCTTCTTCACAAGATTAATGGGGTTTCTTTATTGTGGACAGATTTTGAAATTGACATGAATGGCAAGCGCTTTGCTTGGCAGGTAAATTATTCTGTATTGGTTATCAATACATGTGTTTTAACTATACCTTTTTTTTTTCAACTGATTATATTTACCTTATATTTATTGGAAGCTAGGGTATTGCCAAATTGCCATTCATTGATGAGAGGAAATTGCTTGCCCAGACAAAGAAGCTTGAAAGCACTTTAACGGTATTTAGGTTTTTTAAAGTAGTATCCAATAATTTCATCCATCGTAAACTATATTTTAATTTCTCTTGTATGTGTTGGCCATTTTATTAGAGGCTTTCACTCTGCACATGTTCTTGTAAATATAAACTGCTACCTGCTCCTTGCTCTCTTGGATGTTGAGCTATTCTTTTGGAGGCTTTTACTCTGATATTTTCAGAGATTTGAAAAAGAAAAGTATGCAATTAATATTTGGGAAAACATATTTAATGGAGAAATGCCACTGTCTGAGAGATCAATTTTGTGCAAAGAGAAGGATTCGTGATGTGATATTTTAAAAAACCTGTTGAGATTCCTAGTTATAATGCATTTCTACTGATTTAGATTCTAGGAAACAATATCAATTCAAATACTGATTTCGGAGAAAAAATATTTATTTGTTACAAATGCTTTTGTCACCAAAGGTTCCTAAAGTTTATTTCTTATGTTACTGTAATGGAGGTTGGGCTGTTAACATAAACTCGTATTCATTTATCTTTTTACTTGTGTAACTTTTTAATAGTCAATTATTTGATTGTGTGATCTGATAGTTTTTTGCTAAGTTTTGTATTTGAATAAATCCATGTCGACTTTTGAGTGATTTCCATACCAGATGGAAAAGTTTTTTAGTTTCTGATATATCCTCCTGTACTTAAATTTCTCCTGAAATTTAATTTGTAAGCACCAAGGGTAGTTTAGAGTTGGCAGTCAGTTGTGTTCACACCCCTATAATGGGTTTGATCCTTCAGAAGCTAAACCTTGCTGTTTTGTGGCATATCAGTCTTCTTTTTAGTTTGGATGTCAAGTATGTTAATCTTTGATTTGCTATTTGCAGGAGGAAGAGCAGATCAGGAATAGAGTGATGCTTGATTTGCTATATATTCATCCTGTTCATCCATTAGCTCAACTAGTTATTTCATACTATCAACAGAACGATCATTTATCTGAAGGTGAAAGATTTGCTTGGGAAATTGACACAAGAGCCAGGTTAGTTGGTCTTAGTGTTGATTGATCTTTTAGTTTGAAGTTGTCAAATCATTATTTATGTGTGCTGGCTTTATTATCTCATTTTACACTAACCTTTTACAGTGGGGGGATGAATGGTTGTCTTTGGTTATATGAGAGAAATGTGCGGAGAAGTGTGGTCCCCTCTCCTATACTTGGATTGCCAGTCTTAGAGGGTAACCAAGTTTTGTAAGTTCCAACTTTTTCCAGTGCTGTTTTCATAAGCTGATTGATCCTTGGTGTAATGTTGTGTACTTTTTCTTTGCAGAAATATCACATTTCTAAATCCTAAAAACCGTGGACACATCCCAGAAATTCCTGAGGGTGTAGTCATGCCTGAAAAGGTATGTGAGCTCTAGATGCCTGTAAATTTGGTTTATTTTGTTATACGCAGAAAAGCAAGGACATGAAATTTCTGTCAACTAATGATGTGGCAGTGATTCAATTCATGCATAAAATAATGTAATAGTGTTATTGGGTTTCATAGTTTAGAGTTTACTGGAGCAGTAAACTGGGATTCTTCTGTGAAAATTAATTGGCCATGCCTGAAAAGGTATGTGAGCTCTAGATGCATGTTTTTCGAAGGTATTGTTGGGCAGTAAACTGGAGGCAGTCCTTGTGTTCAAGGAAATTGAGTTTGGTCATGGTTTCTGTTTCTGGAAGTTCCCCCCTGCATATGGGTGGAAGTGCTGATGCAATTGTAATATAATGGTCATGTTAAGTTTGCAGGTGCAAGGATTCTCATATGTTGTTTCCTTGAAGGCATTTTCTTTGGATAAAGTGTTGTGCCGTCACAGGGTTTGATGTTAGTTGATGATTTGATTTCACAAATGTCCATGGCTAATTTGAGGCATGTTCTTGCTATTTGCAGATCGTAAAACCTGTAGATCTTAAACCATTCCCCACATTATGGCATGAAGATAATGGCCGGAGACAGCAAGGCAGGGAAAGGTACGAATGGATTTCCACATCTTTGCAATGATTGATTTGCATTGGTTTGTAATGTTTGGGTGGTTAGGTTGAATATGGGTGACATTTGTTCATGACCTGCTATTCCTGACAGACAATGCATCTCGCTCAATTTATATGTGGAGAAAGGAAGGGTTTAATTGATATCCTCTTTTTTTTCTCTGAAAAACATAGATTGTAGGGTTTAGAACTTACTGCTTCGTCTTCTCTTAAATAGCCTAATTCACATGTGCTGTCTCTGTATTACAGGCCACAAGTACAACGAGCAATAGCTGGCCCCTTCCTGGGGGATGCAGCTCATCGTCTTGTCAAGAACACCCTTAATATCAAACCAAATGGTTCATCCTCTAGAGTGTTTGACCAGCAACTATATCATAATATCCCCGGCAATTACACATTCTACAGACCAAGACCAGCTGGACCAGCTGGTTATGGAAGGGGCTATTGGGATGATCCAAACTATCATTATGCACAGCACAGTAACCAGCAAGGCCTGATGAGTAA
>Ga0307518_10003632_pt1 | contig 11098 bp, 4 predicted proteins | sample 25_EM_MG_FD_203889 | JGI IMG/M metagenome (GOLD analysis project Ga0307518, IMG submission 203889) | Populus trichocarpa ectomycorrhiza microbial communities from riparian zone in the Pacific Northwest, United States - 25_EM | ecosystem: Host-associated > Plants > Roots > Unclassified | place... | reverse complement strand
AAAAAGGGTAGAAGAAAAAGGTGAAAGAGGAGTGATGTGATGGAGAAGGGAAAAAAATTGAGGGGGAGGGCAGGGTATGGAGTGGAATTTTCCGTACGTTCTTCTGGCTGATTTTGATGGGACCCCCGTAGTGTTTGCTGCTATGTGTCTTGTGTCACTTTCCATGATCACCGGTCTATTTTCCCGGTTCTTTTTTTCAAAAAGTAACCGATACAGTTGTGATTTGGTGCTCTGTGGACTAAAATATTGGAGACTTAGTCAAACCTCGTTACCCTCCGTCCCAACGAATTACTATCTCTTTACACGAAAAAAGGAAGACAGGTTAATGGGCTGCCAAAAACTTTCCCTGCATAGCATAATTGTCAGGCTAGGAACGGGTCTGGCTTGAAAAAAAAAAAAAAAGTCTACATCAATCATTTTTAATCAAAATAAAATATATTTTTAATCAAGTTTAATTATTAGATGAATATTTGTTTTTCAAATTAAAACTTAGCCGAGCTCATATTTCGGTTCATGAATTTTGTAAGATAATTTGCCGGGCCAAGCCGGATGAACAACGATATTGCAAATGACACGTGTCATGCTTAGGATAAGGATATCTTTTTTGTTCTTTCGATAAACTGGGATATCACTAGTTTAGTTTTAAAATCTGGCGTGGCAGATCAATTCTATGATCTACCATCTTGGAAAACTGGTGGGGTCAAATCAGAAAGAAAAATTATTTTCTTTTAAATGATGTCATTTTTCTTTTCTTAGAAAAAAAAAGTCAACAATTAGGTTAACAAGGGACAACCTTTGACGAGTGACCTGCCCTGGACTCGGTGGCCTCCTGATCATCAAATACGAGCTGTGTTTATGTGCAACGAAAATATCTAATCATTGGCTTTCAAGAGAGTGTTTTTTTTTTTTTTTAAGGTTTTTCAAAACAAAATTAAAAAATAATTGCTATTGTAATTCTAAATAAATAAATTAATTAAAAAACATAAATTGTTATTACTAATTCAAGTGATTTTTGAACTTCAATAATTTTAAACGCTGCTGTAGTACACAGGCAACTCATGTGAATGAAGCTTTAGCTAGATATGATTGGAGGTTTGACTTGCCAGTAAATTGGTTTATCATGTTATTTTCGTATTAAATAAAAAAATTAATTTAATCGTGAAATTTTGATATTAAAATGTAAGAACTTGCTTAACCAAGGCCAGATAATTAACACCTGAAAAGGAGTACAAGCTAAGCAATTAGAATCAAACATCCTTGTAATTGAATCATCGATCAAAATGATTGTCTTTCAAAATTACAGACAGAACGGCCACATCTATTTGTGCAGATCAAGGGAATTCTTGCAAGACATGGATGGATAAAAGCAGGAGGTTTTAAATTAGTAATTGATGACAAATGGTGGGGCCAGTGGGGAAAGCCAACTGGCAGAGGTGGTTAATGGGCAAATCCAATTACTTTTTACGTGGATCTTTCAACTCGGGTTGTCGTTATCTTGCGGATGGATGAACTGCTAATATTATCATTGGACCTTGACAAATTATACCTCCACAACTCAACGCCGATTAGTTCCGACATCGTCATCCTTAAGCAGGCGACCAGAATGTCAGCTCTTTTTTCAAAAGATCTAGCTGCTTCTATCTTTTTTTTCTTTTTAACTTCCATTGTTTTTCTACTTTTTTATTTTTATTTGATATACAGGATTAGTACATGTTGAATTTATACACATCCAAAACGTAGGAGTCTTTAATTTCGGAATGAAAGGCGGAGGAATTTCCTGTGAGAAAGTGCTAGTAACAAGTAGATTTCTGGAAGAACTCTTAGTATGATCATGGATGATAGTTTTATATGAATTTAATGGATATCAACTTGAATTGACTTAAATTGATATAAATTTTAAGACTTGATTGGATTTAAGCTAAGCTTGTAGAAAAATAATCAAATTTTATATTGGATGTAAATAGTTTTTTATCCGATACAAACTTTGAATTCAATAATAAATAAATAAATAATTTTAAAAATTTACATTCATATCAAGCTAATTATTTATCAAATAACTATAAATTATAGCTTTTGAATTTAGGATTCAGGTCATAATTACTCTGATGAGTACTGAAAACCTGATTGGATCTAGTTCAAAATCTAAAATTCTTACAAATCATGTTTTTAAATTAATATAAATGATATAAAACCTAACACTTAGTATCCATTGCAATCCCTAAATGCGATTTTTTAGGCGCCTGGAATTGTCCTTCATCTTCTTTATCGTTACCGATAAATAAAAGCCAATTTAGAAGATAGCTTGGTTGCTTAGCATACACATATTTCCGGCACGCAGACGGAGATAAATTAAAATCATCTTCTTCTTCTTGTCTTTTTTCCCAACGAGATAATCTCGAGGAAAGCTTATATCCTTTTAAAAGTTAGAAAATGAGGTATACGGGATAGAAATGGTGCGATTTAAGTTAAGATTTTTTTCCCCTCGAAATTGTCCCTGTAAAGAAGATCACGATCCCGGTGATACCCTTCACTATTCAAATATACACCACTCATCTTTAATTTGCACCGTTTTCATGGTCAGCACCTTACATTTTATTAAATTCGTGCTGGAGGACCGACCTCACGGTTAATTTTTCTCATTTGAATTTCAAACATTTTACTTATTTTTTAATTTAATTTAATGCTGTATCATGATTGAGTTTTATCAATTAAGAACTCTAATCTATTCCAGGCACATGAATCGGGATTGTTTTCACAGCTCTTATTGATAAAAGCCGACTTCGAATTTTCAGATAAAAGCAATGTTAGTGGAAGTCACCTCATCTTTTGTATTTAACTTCGAGATATAGCGAGAGTGGGTGGAGGTTAGCTCCAAAATTTCGGCTCCTAATTCAAAGTTGTAGAGTCAAGATATGCTTTTATTGGTCTGGCAGGATAAAAGGGTCTTTCTCTACTTGCTAAAACTTACTCTATTCCATATATGAAATGGCCTTCAAGCAACCGAAGCAATCAGATCGAGAGAATACATTGAATGCAAAGCTAAAATCAGTTGCCAGTTGCCACCATATGGGGTTCAAAATTCATAATACACAGCCTCATCTGTGATGCAAAAACGTTTTATTGCTTTTATTCTGGGTTAAGTCTGTCTTGATTTTAGGCGCATGTCGTCTTAAGAATTGCCATAAATCTTGATTCCGTTATGCTTGAAGGCTAAAATTAGCGTTCAACAAAACCGGCTCTGGGACTTTTGAAGCAGAGACTGTGCCTTGATTGATAATTATATATCCCTAATGATATCATACGGTCACTGTCACTGGTTTCTGCTACTTGACAATCCTAGGCACAACTTAAGACCTGCCTCGCATCATTTTCCCACCACCAACTAAGCATTCCACTCAGTGATTTATTTGTGAAAATTATTATTTTTTTAAGTATTTATTTAAAAATATATTGAAATAATTTATATATATATATATATTAATATTATTATATAAAATTATCGAAAATATAAAAAAATTAATTTGAAATAAATAACAAATGATTTAAAAAATAAATAAAAACACTAAATCAAAACAGAGTCATCCTCGTTGCAATCGCAGAGCAAAAATTTAATATTAAATTACATGTTTTGATTCATCAAACGCTTAGAACTCACACAAAACAAATGTACCATTGCATTACACGCAGGTGAAAAATAGTATAAGAAAATGTACGAGAAGACCACTCTAGCAATCCACCATGAAAATAACAATTCACAATAAAAAGATAATTTTGTGCTTCTCGTAACAAATTAAATAACTAATTATCAAGGGTATTTTTGATATTTTTATATAAATCAATTAGTCATTACCATATTATAGTAAGAGATAGATCAATTTTTTTATTTTTCTATGCACAATAAAACAATTACATTACATTTAAAAGAAAAATAATTTTAAAACTGATGCTATTGATGTTTTTATATTTTAAAACAATTACATCTCTCTTTAATGTTTTTATATGTCAAATTTGATCCTTATTTTTTTAATTATTATTTATTATATTTGACCTAATTTTTATGATTGTTTTTTTGTGATTTCTTCCTCGAATATTTTTTTATCAGGCTTGATATTTGTTATTTTGATTGTTTTTTTTTTGAAAAAAAATTTTAATTTTTTTTATAATTTTATCACTCAGCATTAAATAGGTTTTTAACTCGTATTTTTAAAATTTGATCTTTTAGCATTTATTTAGGAGACTGAACTTCTATCATTATTTTTTATTTACTTTCTATGGAATTTCTCATTGATTTTGAAAATGTACTGAGTTATCCCGAGTCTTTTAATTTGTTGTTTTTTTTTTGTAATTTAACTTGTCTACATATATTTTATTTTTTAACTAAATTAAATTAATTAATTAAATATAAGCATGTTATGCTCAATTCATGTTATTTTTTTATAAAAAATATTATATTGAAAAAAAATTATTTTTCTTTGTTGAAAATTATCTAACATGTGACAAAGCAGGTATCAAATAACTAGTGTATACTATTAAACAATCTATTTTAGTTTTATGTAATGATAAAGTGAAAAAACCAATTAGTGGTAAGTAATGTTTTATTTTAAAAATAAAGAATAAACCATGAAGAAATAATTAGTTAGATGTAATATTAAAAAAATGAAGAAATAAATTTGAACTAAAGTTAATGCAGAAATCGAACTCGCGTAACTCTCTAGATTTCATGACCATCGCCTAAACCACTTAATTAAATAGACTGGTGTGTATAGTGAACGATCCATTTTATTTAAATAAATATCATTTGATAAACGGCAGCTACAGCCTACGGGTGATTCGTGGCGTAAATCCGGATAATATTCCAAGCTTGACTCTAGCCAACAACTTTTGTATTAGTCAACACTCGCTAACTAACTAAGATATATGACAAAGATGTTGAGAAATAATTAATAAAATATATCAGCTTGTTTAATCGTTTATATGAATAATAAAATTAATCTCGTGCTATTTAATTGTTTTTCTAATTTCTTTCTTTGCTTTACCATAACATACCCGAATGATAAATAGGTATTGCCCATTGTAATTTGGTACCATCAACCATGTTTATGTTTTAAAAGATAATTTATTTTAAATCAATATCCTTATAGTTAATAAAAAAAATAAGTCATGGCATATATTATGTTATTTTAACACCTACCTGTAATTAATGGATCGATCAAGAGGTCCATATACTCCTTCGGTCGTGCTATATATACATTTTTTTGTTAAAAAAAATATTATAATTAATTAAAGAAGTGGCGGTGCCATTCTCAAAATAAAAAGAACAACAATGATAATCTTGCTGGTGCCTTACATGATGCCAACCATGGGGAGCAGCGTGCTTTACAGCAATCATATGATTTGTCTCTCTTTTGCTATGGATGAGGTCGCCGTAAATAAAAGGAGCCAGTTGGATCGGATATTTATATTAATAAAAAAAATTAAATATATATATAGTATGAACGGAATCCCTGTTATAATTTTCTTTCTCCTTTGCTAGAATTATTCCTTTTTTGTGCTCAAGACAAAAGCTGACAAGAAATTTCGGTATCTAATTTCATGCTAGAAGGCACGATGAATATGATTCACGGGTCAAATATACTGTCCGCCACTCTTATTTTACTTGGCATCTTATTTTCCAAGGAAATACACGTATATACAGCATAAAGAAAAAATAAACCAGATTTATTAAAGTTACTGCAGTGAAAGCGACCAGTGTGAAACCTAATTTAAGAGTGTGTTTGGTGTTGGTTGGGGTTAGATCGAGTTTTTAAAAAACAAATAATTTTTTTTTGTTTGAAATTATTTCTTTTTTATTTTTGTAATGTTTTGATATATTAATATTAAAAATAAAATTTATTTTCGTGTAATTTGCAGCAAAAAAAAAAACTGAAAAATAACACCCACAGCTGTTTCGAGCAACTTCTAAATCTCAGCTGCCGGGCAGCCCCATCCCCAGGTCTCAAAGATTTAACAGGGCAATAACTCTTGCCGCAACTCGCAATCTTGGACACACAATAAAACTTGACAGATGGGTCTCTTCAAGTGCAAGATGGTTGGTTGCGGTCTTCTGAAATTTTTTGAATATTTGCGTCTACTTTTATTATCCTTACACAAGGTTGATCGAGGTATTGGAGTGTTAGTGCTGGGTTGCAGCGATCTGAGAAAATGTCCGTGGCAGAGCCGCCACTGTGTGGAGGATTTTGGACACGGACAGAGTTGGGATTTGGAACTGGACCTGGGATCATGGTTTCTAGGCCTTTTGAAATTCTGGACACTAGGCGGAAGTTGGACCTGGTATTTGTAGCCTTACAACTTACTTTAAGATCTAATCCTACCAGAGTTCAGCCTTACAATCTGCAAATGGGAAATGGCGACGGATACGTCTAAAGCTCACAAGCGAGATTGAATTTGAAACATCAACCGCGACGAGTTCACTCTTGTCCGAGTTGTGCAGAGATATCATTAAATCTCATGTTCTGCAAAAGTTTCAAAAACTGTTGATTCTGATTCAGGATAATTTTTCATTTTATTTATTGATAATTTAACTTTTTTCATAGTAACCTTTGTAATTTGTTTAGCAATTGGACATAATTATTAGATTATTTTGATAATATGTCAATTTTTTCAATATTTAGTAGTTTTTTCCCTTCTAATTTAAAATTATGAATGATTTTTAATGTAATTTAAAGAATCTTAATTAATGAATCCAAATAAAACAGACTTAAAAATCCTTTAAAATAGACAAAAAAACAAAATAAAACACTCAAGTAGCATATACTCGAACATGGAGCCCAAGCCCACACACTAGGAAGATGGGCTCGGGCTAGTAGCCCAAGCTCATGCATTGGGTGTAAACCTATGCAAGGCGTCCACCATGCAATGCATCAGGTATTTTACAAGTCTTTACGGATTGAGAAAAAGACAAAAAAAATCATCTAAAAGAGAAAAAAACAAAAAACAAATACCAAAGAAACATGGGCTCGGGTGTGGTAGCCTGAGCCCATGACCTTGTATGGGTGCATCAGCACCATGCAGTGCACTAGAAATAAACCAGTGTAGGGGCGTATGCCCAACTAGTGCTAGACGTTCACCCATCGCCCTTATGAGTTGAGGTTGTCAAGCCCGAGCGCAACGTGTGGGGTCCTAGCATCGCGCCAAAACCCACTTTCACCTCTAATGAGCTCGATACCTTACCCGAGCTTAACACTCGCCAGACAAAATTTCTTGGACCCCACACGGGTCCCTCAATATTTTATATTGATCCAATACATATCATCTTGATTAGAATACAACTTAAAATATCACAATGGTAAATTACACTTAAACACATTCTCTCTACAAAAGGATAAGATTTATGGGCTATAAATATACCATGAATCATTTAAGTCAAAGGTTCACAATTTCTTCTTTCTCAACATTTTCAGTATGTATATTTTCAAAGTCTATCTCTGTAAAATATCATTACATTTTTTCTCTCTACAAAATTACTGACTTTATTATTGGAGAGTCTCTATGTCCATTAAAAGAAACCTTGTGCAAGTACTTGTTATTAATCATATGACTTACTAGACATCACCTGTTACTATCACAATACCGGTCATTAGGTTTACCAGTCACCTAGTTTTCTAGATATCATCTGTTATCGATTACCAACTTTCTAAATTTTCTGAGTTGGTCTTAACTATAAAAAAATAGATTACATTGTTAGAACTAAAAAATAATCAAATTATCCAATACTTCAACCATTTTCTTAAACATTTTGGAATTTAGAACTCATCAGTAATATACCACACTGATGACTGAACACGTTGAATAATATAAACTCAAGAATGAGGGTGCTTTACAAAATACTTCGATTATTAGCAGCATTTAGAAGAGAACTGGAAAAAAACACATCAAAGTCATAAATGAATATGGAACGGGAAGAATTAAAAAACCGTAGAAGGAGAAAGAAAGAAAAAGGAAGATTAACAGCAAAGTAGGTGTACTTACTTGAGCCTAACCTAGCTATACATCGAGAGAGAAAATGTTGTAGGTTATCCGGTTATTAGTTTTGAATATTTTGCTTTACACTAAACAATTGCAATTTTATACCAACACTTAAAGCTTGCGGCATCAAAGACATCATGTAGATTCACCATGCTGTATTGATTATCCCAGTACCGAGGAAAGCGTACGTGCTCCATGATCTTGGAGATTGTTGGAGAGCCAAAGCTATTTCGCATAAATTGGTTGAGCGAGCAGAGCGGGAGAACTTTATGATGGGTTCTCTGGAATCTTGGCTGATAGTGATAATTTTGCTAGCAACAATAGGCTGAAAAGGGAGATCCTTATTAGCTTGGCTAAACCTAAGGGAGGGTGGGTGGGTGCGAGTGAATTACAAATAGAGCAAGTCTTGTCCAGGTTTAGCTTGTGCAGGGGATCTCATTCGTGATGGAAATGGACAATGGCTGCATGGTTTTATTGCGAATTTGGGAGTGTTCTTCATTTAATTTAGAAATCTGGTGGGCTGTATATAGATTAGCGCGGCAACTTGGATTAATGCCATCAAAGCTTCCTCCTCTTCTCTGGTTGTGAACCGCATTTATTTTAAAAAGCTTAATCTTTTGCTTCAGAAAGATATGGAGGTTCGAGTTACCCATACCTAGAGGGATAGAAATCGCAGTGCAGATTGGTTAGCTAATGCAGGACTCTCGACTTGTATTGAAATGCGCATCTTCTATCGAAGAAACAAAAACAACAAAACACAATTTTATTAAAAAAGAAACTCAGTGGCACACAAGAAACAAAGCACACAAACACATCACATTATCCCATTCCGCGAGTCTCACACACAATTCTATTTGTTTATTTGAATTCACCATGACTCACTACAACACTCCACAAAAGGTCCCTTGATGCTCTGTAGAGTCTCAGCCGGAGATCTCAATAGACTTAACATCAGGCTTCTTCACTTCCTCTTTAGGCACAGTCACTGTCAATACACCATTTTCCATACTAGCCTTCACCTGATCAGCTTTAGCATTATCAGGCAATCTGAACCTCCTCAAGAACTTACCACTCGATCTCTCAACTCTATGCCACTTGTCATTTTTCTCTTCCTTCTCTTTGCTTTTCTCTCCACTTATTTGTAAGACCTTACCTTCCTCTATCTCCACTTTCACTTCCTCTTTTTTCAGCCCTGGAAGATCAGCCTTGAAAACATGAGCCTCTGGGGTCTCCTTCCAGTCTATGCGTGTGCTGGCAAATGCTGATGTTTCTTTGGCGACCTCTGAGCGTGGGGCTGATAGGGCTGTGCTTGTGAAGGGAAAGTCCTGGAAAGGGTCCCAAATGTCAAGAGAGAAAGGATCAAAGACGTTGGTTCTTCGGCCACCAAAGAGGGAGCTTGGGATGAGAGACATTTTCTTGGTTTCTTGTTGAGGTATTTGAGAAGAAAGGGAAAACAAGGTTTGCAACGTAAAAGCTAGCTTGTTGTAGAATTAGATTGTAGAATTAGAGCTGATTGTTTGTGTTTCTTGTCCTTGTTCTTGATATGAATTGATGGATGGGGAAGCCATTTATAGGAAAAGAAAAGGTGTATTTTGGTAAGCATCCATTTTAAGTGGCAGGTTCGAGAGGCTTCAAGACAAGGGGAGATGGAGCGTAGCGATCTTTCTGGAACTGGCAAGGGATTTTGATGTGCAAGCAATATTCATTCTGGAATGGGCCAGAAAGCCCACTGCACTGAGGGACATATTTGGGTATGAACATGAAGGGTACGAAGGATACAGTCTTGTTCTAGAGAAGTCTTTGTGCAATTGTGCGTCGACCAATTGATTAAGGGAAAATTTAGTTTCCCGTAGGGTCCACTAATTAAGATAAGTGGTTCTTACCGCTGTTTGTATTGCATAAGTTGGTTTTTCAAAATATTTTTTTATTGAAAATATATTTAAATAATACTCTTTATCTTTTAAAATTTATTTTTAATATCATTATCCATTTAATAAAAAAAAAATTAAGAATTTTCATAACACCAACAACATGCACCTAAAAACGACGTGTGCTCTAGTAACAGGTTCAATTAATATCAGATGCGGGATTGGTATGGCATAAAGTCCAATTGTCTCCAAGCTTCGAGTGTCTTCTGCGAAGTTCTGGGCGGTAAGGATGTATTTCATTTGTTTTCTCGGAGTAGAAACGGATATTTGAGTATCAGAGGTCAGAATCTAAGTGGAAAAAAAAGGATATGAATGAAGATTAAACTGAACTAATAATACGTGGATTAGGGTTGAAATATGAACATTGTTAATTACGTGGCAAAAAATGGAATGTTAGTCTTTTGAAATCGTCAACTTCGAAACATGGGGAAATTTTAAAATTTTCGAAACTTTGCCCAGAAGCACGGCGTCAATCTAGCTCTCCAGGAATTTGTAGGGAATGAAAGAATTAATATGGAAGGGATTCAGAGATTTGGCTCGGTTTTTTTCTTTTCCTACATTCAACAAGTATACACAACTAACTAAATTAAGGAACGGAAGATTTAAAAGAAAAAAGAAAAAAGAAAAAAGAAATAAAGATCTCTAGCTGGTACCTGCTTTAAATTAATATTGTAATTAAATATAAGCGGACCATAATTGAAAGAGAAACATCCAATTCAATGTATTTTTCTCATGTTTCAAAAAGAGGAGGGACGATTATTACAGGCAACGTGGACTGTATAGGCAAACATTTTTAATATTTTTATTAGATGGGTCTCGGACCAATAATATCAAGAAGGTTTTCTAAACTTTGGGTCATGAATCCAGTATAAATCCGACCACATCAAAATCCAGGTTCGGCCTCTATTGTACTGATCCATCGAATTGAAATGAGACATTTTTGGATTACCCTCGATGAAATCTGTGAGCAACCCATTTATAAATACACGGATGAGAGTAGATGGGCCTCTTTTATCTAGCCCATGAAGGTCTTTCTCGTTTCTTCCTCTAAATAGATTGTAAAAAACTTGGGTGCTGGATGGGAATGTGGTCGGAGCTGATTTCCGGCGTCATTGCGTGGGACGTTGATTGGAAAACCATGTTTT
>Ga0307518_10003631_pt1 | contig 11099 bp, 12 predicted proteins | sample 25_EM_MG_FD_203889 | JGI IMG/M metagenome (GOLD analysis project Ga0307518, IMG submission 203889) | Populus trichocarpa ectomycorrhiza microbial communities from riparian zone in the Pacific Northwest, United States - 25_EM | ecosystem: Host-associated > Plants > Roots > Unclassified | place... | reverse complement strand
TTCTTTGGCATTTTTCACATGATTTGCAAAAGTGATATGCATCCTTAAAAATAGAAGGTCAATAAAGACCACTTTCAAGTACCTTATGGGTCGTTCTTTTTGCTCCAAAATGCCCATCATAAGAATAAGAATGACAAAAAGTGAGAATGGAATGAAATTCATCTTATGGTACACATCTCCTAACTACTTGATCCACACAAAATTTCCACAGATAAGGAGTGTCCTAAAAATAATATTTAGCATTAGCTCGTAATTTGTCTTTTTGGGATTTAGACAAACCTGGAGGGAATTCTTTGGTGACTAAATAGTTCACCAAATCAGCATACCATGGTCTTGTAGAGGAATGTAACACATATGGTAAACCCCGGGAAAATAAGGTTACATAAATTGCAAACTAACTAAATGGAAATAAAGTGAAGAAATTCATGCATAAGGTTAAATTAAAAAAATGGGAATTCAAAAAATTTTAGGATATAAATTTCCAGGAAAAATATTTCAGGACATTATAAATTAACCTGAAAATGTTGAGGATTGGATTAAATTGAGAAAAATAAGCTAAACTAAAAGTTCTGGGATGAAGTTATAAGAAATGAAAAGAGGTATAGCTTGATTATAAGAAGAAAAAGATGTGGGGGTAAAAAATAGTACACATAAAGGAAATGGGGCCTAAGTACAAATAAGAGAAATTATAGAGTATAAATATTCCTCTCCTCACCAAAAAAATCCACAGCAATCAAAAGGAAAGAAAAGAGGGAGTTTTTGTATCCATTCTTGCAAAATCAAGAGAGAAACACCAAAATTTCAAGAACCCATCCAAGATTAAGGGTTTATAGATGGAATAAACACTTGTGGGCAAGGGAGTAACAAGAAAATTTGAACAAGAAGAGAAGAAGGAGGGTTGACTGTCATTAGAAAAAAAAGGAAGAAGGGAGTCGAAAATCTTCAACTGGTTGAAGATCGAAACCTTAATTCTTATCAGGTAAGGTGTTCTAAACATGATCTTATAATTCATTTCAAATTCGATTATGAATTGATGCCTTGATGTTGAATTATAGATTAGGGTTCTTAGACTTAAATTGGGGAAAAAGCATTAGTTATTAAAATTAAGTTAATTCATGTGTGGTATGTGATTAGGGGCGTGAAACCATGATAATTTAACTAGAAAATGTAGTTTGTGAATGTTATGTGTGAATGGAAAGGGGTGACGAATCTGGATAGGCTCGTCTCCTAACTTTCAGTATGATTTCAAGTAGGAGCATGAGGGAATTAGGATCAGGTTCCTTCATAGAAATTGTATTTTTGGATGTTATCTAACGAAAGAAACTAGTCTTTCTCAATTTGGAGCTGTAGAACTCCAATTATCGGTCACCAACCGAGACTGGGTCATGACTAACTCTGTAGGGCTGTAGGACTGATTAGTTGATGAGCAATTTTGACTATCTTGGGGATAGAACTGGCTTCTCCTTCCTTCAGAGGACTTGTAGCCTCGTGTCTTAGCTTTCCAAATAGGCCAACCTCGCTTGAAACAGAGTTCTAGAACTCTGGATATAGTTAACAATCTGAGGAGAGATCAGAATACGATCTCTGAAGACAGTAACGGTTCAAAAACAAAAACAGTAATAGTTCAATACAGTAACAATTCAATACAGTAACAGTTCAAGATAGTAACGGTTTAAAAACAAAAACAGTAACAGTTCAATACAGTAACAGTTTAAATATAAAGAAAAGAATGATAACCATGGTTGGACAAAGAATGACGATATTAATGGGTGTACTTAGAAAAAAAACATAAATTATAAAGAAAGAAATGATTGAAAGAAAGATCTATCGGCTGTTGATATGATATAAAATGTATCCTTGAATGAGGAAAAACTACAAGATAAGCCTGTGATTGCAGGAGGGACCACCGACGTAGTGCAGTAGCAGTAGCAGGGGAGCACAAGTAGAGCTTCTACTGTAGGTAGGTGATCCTCACCCAAGCTTTCTAGTTAAATTTGAGAATTTAATATGTTAATAATGTGAGATGTGAACTTGCAAACGTTTGATGTTATGTGAAATGGTGGAAGTTGGTGTGAATTCGCCAAATGATGGGAGTACCACTGATAAAGAAAATATGAGAAGTGTAAGATGTGATTTGACTAGCATACATTTAGTGTATGTTAGGATCCCGGGTAAGGGATCACCATGATTTTTTTACTAGCATACATTTAGTGTATGTCAGGGTCCCGGGTAAGGGGATCACCATGATTTTTTTACTAGCATACATTTAGTGTATATCAGGGTCCCGGGTAAGGGATCTCCATACACTAATGCCAAGGGGATATGATGATACTGATGAAAATGGTATTAGTAATGCATTGGGTGAAATAGTTGCAGTTGATTTTAATGGAATCTTGAATGGAGTTGCTAATGAGAGAGGAAATAGTTTTTGGTAGATGAATGAAAAGGAGTTCTAATGGAAACGGAAAAGGAGAAATGAACAAAACAAGAATACATATCTACCTTTTCAAATTATTGGATATTGGTATAACTGTACTTATTGCAATATTCATGTTTCAATAATATGTATTTTGTTTCAGGTCCATCGCATGCGAGGCAAGAGTTGATTTTAGCTTTTATTCACCTTTTGTTATGTAGTCTAGGAAGGATGACCTTATATTTTATAAACATGGAAACATTTGTATAACTTAATTTGTATAATTAATGTTTAAACTTGATTAGATGAATTTAATTCTGTAGTTCATATAATCATGTTCCATGTATGCATGTTTATATCTTTTATCCATCCATAATGATAATTGTTGTTCAATGTTTATCATAAATATTGTGGTTGTCGGGTTGATGAAGAGTCCCACAATCATCTATTTTTCAGTTGTCCATGGACCTCTTTTCTCTAGAGGATGATAAAATCTTGGCTTCATCTGTACAAAAGAATGTCGACCATTAATAATGCAATTCGTGGTTTTCCTTCTTGCAGAAGCAACACTGCTAGCAGAATGTGAAGAGTCTCCCTTGGTATTCTTATCTACTTGATTTGGGAAGAGAGAAACAAGAGTGATGCGATCCAACCATCAAAGGATCCATTGGAGGTTCCAGTTGGTCCAGTTACTAGGCTTAGGGCTAAGAAGTTCAAAGAAGCTTTCAATGGACTTCTTCAAGATACATGGGCTAAGGTGGACTTCAAGAGGATTTTTAATAATAAAGAGCAAGCCTTGATTAATCTGATTCATGTTCAAGAGGGGCTTATTGGTGGAACCAAGACCATTACACAAGGATTGAGAGAAGAAGACTAGATTCGGACAGTTTGACATTTCGTTACTCTTTTTATCATAACTAGAGCTACAGATTGAATTTTGCTGTGACTCTAGTTGTTCTGGAAACTAGACTTCCATACCTTTCCAACGATATATGGCACGTCTTCTAATTCATTAAGACAAGAGAGAACCATCCATTTTAAGTTGGGTCTTGCTGCTGCCAGACAGAATGCAGAAACAACGAACTTATCTTATTTAATTAGTTGGGCTATCAAACTTTAATTATTTTGAGAGGAGACAATTTGTTTGGGTTTTTGACTTGTTTATTTTGTTTATTTTAATTAGTTTGGGCTAGTTTTAGCTTGGGTTGATTATTATTTAAATTGGGTTTATGTGAGACCCATTAGGGAAATTAGGGTTTTGGCTTGGAGTTTAAATACTCTTTAGGAATAATTTTAGGTCGGACTTTTGATGATATTTTCAGCATTGTAGCCGACTTTTGGTTGCTCAATCTCGTTTCTTGATTGAACTTTCAACTCTTCAAAGAATTGACCATTATTTGTTGTGAATTTATACTTTATTTGCTCGTCTCCAGGTGTAGGCGTTGTGATCGAGTTGGTTTATAGTCTTGTTGCCTTGGAGCAAGTCTTCCATTGTGATAAGCTCATTCAAATCTCAACAAATTTGGGTTAGATTGATCTTAGGGTCGCAAATACCATTAAATTCTGCTAGGGTTCGCATCAAAGAGAGTCTTTGATAACTCTTGCAATCCAGTCTCTTTTGTTTTTCGCAGATTCCAGGTTCTGTTCTACATGATTTTGCACTTTCATGAATAGTTGCTTACCATTCAGGATGGCTGCTAGTATTGCTTTTCAGTTTGCTGAGGTTGTTGATGCTTGTCTTGCTTTGGTGTTGTAGCTAAGAGCTCTTTTTTTGTTCTGGTTGCCGCTTTAGTCATTCTCGCTGTTTATATTTTTTGTGCCATGTGTTAGGTTCGGCACCTTGTCTTTGATTAGGTTCCTCATCTAACCATTGTCAGCTAATTCTTTTCGCTTGATAATGCTTCTTTTTGGTTTTGGTGTTTTGTTTAGGGAGTATGTTCCCTCTTTTGTAAATCTTGTATATGAATTTACTGGTTTTCCAGCCTTGTATATTTTTTTATCTGATATATTTACTTACCTTTGATAAAAAAAAATTATTGTGGTTGATATGAATAATGATGTTTTGTGGGATTGAGACCCAGGATGGCTGGGTTGAATTGACTTAGGAGATGCGGGATATTAGAAGTGTAAACAGGTTGTATGTCGATAACTTGGGATCTCCCGATATAGGGGAGACTCTACCGAGATTTTAGTGAAAACTTCGGTAAATTTTAATATGAACACCATGTATATATATATAAATTAATTACTTTGTTTATCAATGAACATGAGATTGTTGTTTTATCCCAGATATGGGGATGTTACACATACAACTGCTCATTAGGGAATGTCTCTCTTATTGTTTTGGTTTGTATATCCTCGGGCCTCAATCGGCTCAAATGATCAGCCACATGGTTTTCGGTACCTTTTTTGTCTTTGATCTCAAGATCAAATTCTTGTAAATGCAAGATCCACCTAATCAATCTTGGTTTGGAATCCTTTTTCTTCAAAAGATACCTTAAAGCTGCATGGTTATTAAAAACAATGACTTTTGCACCAAGTAGATATGACCTGCATTTTTCAAGAGCAAACACCACTGAAAAAAGTTCCTTTTCAGTTGTATGGTAATTGCATTGCGCTTTGTTTAACATGTGGGAAGCATAGGCGATAACATGCAAATTCTTCCCTATTCTTTGCCTAAGTACAACCCCTACCGCATAGTCACTCGCATCACACATTATCTCAAAAGGCTCATACCATTTTGGTGCTTGGATGATAGGGGCAGATGTGATACGCCTCTTAAGCTCATCATGGGCATCTTTACATGCTTGATCAAACACAAAATTCACTTCTTTGGCTAATAATTTGCACAAGGGTTCTGTAATCTTCGAGAAATCTTTGATAAAGTGTCGATAGAAACCTGCATGGCCAAGAAGAGAACGAACTTCCCTCGCACATGAGGGGTAAGACAATGATGAAATGACATCTATTTTAAGTTTATCAACCTCTAATCCACGCGAAGACACAACATGCCCAAGAACTATTCCTTGTTCTATCATAAAATAACACTTTTCATAGTTCAAGACAAGGTTAGTTTCAATGCATCTTTTCAAGACTAAAGATAAACGTTCTAAACACCTATCAAAAGAATCACCATACACCATGAAATCATCCATGAAAACCTCAATTATTCTTTCAACATAGTTAGAAAAAATACTCGCCATGCGTCTTTAAAAAGTTGTAGGTGCATTACAGAGACCAAATGTCATTCTCCTTTATGCAAATGTACCAAATGGACATGTAAATGTAGTCTTTTCTTGATCTTCAGGATTAATAACAATCTGATTAGATCCACTATATCCATCAAGAAAGCAATAAAAAGACTTACCTGCTAAGCGTTCAAGCATTTGGTCCATGAATGGTAATGAGAAATGATCTTTGCGTCTAGAAAGATTAAGCTTTCTATAATCAACACACATTCTTCAACCACTCGAGATACGAGTAGGAATGAGTTCATCATTTTTGTTCTTTCCCAACGTGATTCCGGTCTTTTTGGGCACCACATGGATAGGCACCACCCATTTACTGTCCGTGATGGGGTAAATGACTCATGCATCTAATAATTTCAAAATCTCAGCTTTCACTATCTCCATCATAGGCGGATTCAACCTCCTTTGCATTTCCCTCATTGGTTTCACATTATCCTCCAATAGTATGTGATGCATACACATCGAGGGACTAATGCCCTTGATGTTGGCTAAAGTCCATCCAATGGCTGTTTTGTGATCGCACAACAACTTCACAAGTTTTTCCTCTTGCGCACTTGTCAAACCTTTTGCTATGATAATGAGAAGTGTATTGTTGTCTCCAATGAATACATACTTCAAATTATCAGGCAACGGTTTCAACTCTAACTCAAGGGCCTGTAAAATAGATGGCAAAAGCTTTTTATGTGAAAGTACTAAATCAACAAAGACATTACCATGGGGAACGATTTGCAAAGCTTACAAAGCCAATGTTGATTCCTGCATGGTTTGGGGAACATATATGTGCCTCTCTATCTCTTCTATCTTGGTAAAATCATAGCTATAGCTCAAAGCTACGCTTAATCCATCCTCACAATCAAAATCAAAAACTTGTTGCACACACTTATCAACTTGGTCATAAGATGTGATAGAATAAACATTGTTGTAAGGATATTTCATTGCATCATGAAAATTAAATTTAATCTTTTCATCTCCTACTTCCATAGACAAAGTATCCTTACCACAATCAATTTTTGTATTAGCAGTTTTCAAGAATGGTCTCCCAAATAATATAAGAGTGTTGTTTGATGCATCACAAGAATCACGTTCCATATCAAGAATATAAAAGTCGCATGGAATAACCAAACTATCAATCTTGACTAGGAGATCTTCTATCACACCAAGTGGATAAACAAAACTATGATTCGCAAGTTGTATTACAAAGCTAGTTTTAATCAAAGGCTCAAGACTAAGAGAATCATAAACATGTTTAGGCATAACACTAATGGATGCACCCAAATCACATAGGGCTCTTTTCAAACTAGCATTACCAATAACACATGGGATAGTAAATGCACCTGAGTCTTTTTGCTCCAAAGACATATTCTTTTGAACAACAGCAGATACAACTTCACCCATACTCACTATTCCGTAACCTTTTAGCTTGTATGCTCTCTTGGTAGTACACAACTCCTTTAAGAATTTAGCATATTTGGGAATTTGCTTGATAGCATCAATCAAAGGAATGTTGAGTTCCACTTTCTTGAAAACCTCTAAAATCTCTTTTTCTTTGTCTTCTTTCTTAGACCTAGAAGAACTCACAGGAAAGGGGGGGAATTATCTTTAAACTGGAATTCATTAAATTAGGACTTACCTTTGAAGTATTGGTCGTTGTTTCAGTTTGTGGAGGAGGAGGAGGACGTTTCTTCTTTATACTCAATTCGGTTTTTATCTCCTATTCTTCCTCCATCTTAATTTGTTTCGACCTTCACTCTTCAAGTTCTTTCCCACTTCGCAACGTGATCACACTAACATTCTCTTTTGGATTCAATGTTTGGGAGGGCAATTTTCCATTCATTTGTGGCTCCAATTTCCCTACACTTGAAGCTACTTGCCCCATTTGCTTCTCTAAGTTGTGAATGCTTGACCTTGATTCCTGTTTAAAAGACATGACATTTTATTGCAATGTCACTGTATTAGAAGCCAAGGTTTTCATCATCTCAGGAAGATCATCACTCGATAACCCCATAACATTGGAATTTGTGAATGTAGGGGGTTGTCTCACTTGATAATTCTATTAAGGCTGAAATCCATGGAACTATCGACCTTGATTGCCTTGTTGAGGCGGGTTCCCATAGCATAAGTTTGGATGATCTCTATGCTGGGGATGTCCATTGAATGCTCCATCAACTGCATTAGCTTGTTCAATGTAATCTTTTTGCATTGTTGGGCACATATCCGAAGCATGTCCTTATAAGGAGCATATGCTACAAACTTTCACCTACTATACATTTCCACAAGCCAAAGAACACATAAGAGAAGTAAGATCATTAACTTTATTCTCAAGGTTAGAAATACTTGCCTCATTTACTCGTTTGCTTGGGAAGTCTCCACGCGTGCCAAATTGTTTCGAGTTGGCTGCCATATTGAGATCAATTGGGGTGCAGCCTCGGGTGTCTTATCTACCAATGCCCCTCCACTTGCCGCATCAATGATACTATGGTCAGTAGGCAACAGTCCTTCATAGAAGTATTGAATGAGCAGCTGCTCGGGTATCTGATGATGAGGGCATTGAATGCATAGTTGCTCAAATCTTTCCCAATACTTAGAGAGTGTGTCCCCATGAGATTGTTGAATCCCACATATTTCTTTTCTTATATTGACAACTCGAGAGGCTGGGAAATACTTTTCAAGGAAAATCTTCTTCATGCCATTCCAAGTTCCAATGGAACCTAGGAGAATAGAGAAAAGCTACGCCTTTGCTGCCCCTTTTAAAGAGAAAGTGAAAGCTTTCAACTTAGCCTGTTCTTCGTCAACTCCGTTCGGTTTCATGCTAACACAAACCATATGGAACTCCTTAAGATGAGCAAGTCCATTGAATATTGGCAGTAAATGTATAAAACCAAACTTGAGCTCGAAGTTGGCATTGTTGTCGATGTTTATGCACAATGGTTGATTCTCCATGTTAGGAGCAGCAAGCTCCTTGAGTGTCTATTGTCGTGCAACAGTGATAGTGTTGACGTGAGCTTCCTTTCGTAACCTGCGTAAAATGTTCTCTATTTCGAGATCTACCTACACTTGTCTTTGGTTAGTAGAACGGGTTACAGGCATAAATCGTCAAGAAAACTCAAAAGAAACCAACCACACAAAAGATTTAAAGTTGTGTAAATTGAATGAAAATCCTACGCTAAAACACAAAAATTGCCTAAAAACCCTAGAAAATAGTGGAATTTGGCCTCGATAAAGTGGGGCTAGTGGTTGATGGCGACTAGTCTAGTTCAGAACGTTGTTTCCCTTCAGGAAACAAAAGGCTGAGACCTAATTCCACCAAAAAATAGATTTTGAACAATAACTCTACCATACTGTATAGTACCAGCGCAAGCAAAAAATTTGTTTCTTTTTTTTCAATAAAATAAATAACAATCATAGCACAAGAATCAACTAAAATCACTTCCCCGACAATGACTCCAAAATTTGTTGCGGTGTCGCAGTCGCACAAATTAATTACCGTAGCTTAAATAAACAAGTTAGTATAGAGCAAGCAAGGGGTCGATCCCATGAGGAAGTTTTAGTTCAGATTTTTATGTTATACGATGTGCAATTGGGGGGGAATGTAAAGTTATATATGCTATGCTATAGTAAATAGAACGAAACAATCAATGATAAATCAAAGAAAACCAAAATTTATCAAGAAAACAAACATTGGTCACAAGTAAACGTCCACCTATAGAAATCACAATTGATCATGGAAACAAAACGTTAATTTATACTCTAAATATTTATCTTTTCTTATGTTGATTAGTTAACAGATCCGCTATATAACTAATCCTAACCATCAAACAACCACAGTATCAAGATAGATATGAGATTGGGATATCATTAACTAAGAATCAAGGAGCAGGATGTACCGAAGACTGCTCTTAAAACTCGATATGGGCATTATGAATTTTTAGTAATGTCATTTCGATTAACTAATGCCCCTGCAATGTTAATGGATTTGATGAATCGGGTGTTCAAATCCTATTTAGATAAGTATGTGGTGGTGTTTGTTAATGATATCCTAGTATATTCAAAATCTTCAACGGATCATGAGCAATACTTAAGAAATGTTTTGCAAGTATTATGAGAAAACCAGCTGTATGTTAAACTAAGCAAATATGACTTCTGGTTAGACAAGGTAATTTTCTTGGGACATGTAGTTTCAACAAAAGGCATATATATAGATCTTAGGAAAATAAAGCTATATTGAAATGGGAGAGACCCACCAATGTGACTGAGATTCAAAGTTTTCTAAGGCTGGCTGGGTACTATAAGAGATTTATAGAAGGCTTCTCAACTATAGTCTCTCCAAAGACCAAATTAACTCGAAAAGAAGTTAAGTTTGAATGGTCTAAGGAATGTGAGATAAGCTTTCAAGAACTCAAGTAAAGGTTAACAACTACTCCAATACTAACATTACCTAAAGGACAAGAAAGATTTATAGTGTGCAGTGATGCATCAAACAAAGGACTAGGATGTGTGTTAATGCAAAATGGAAAGGTAATTGCTTATGCTTCAAGGCAATTAAGACCTCATGAAGTAAACTACCCAGTGCATGATTTGGAGTTGGCAGCAGAAGTCTTCCATTAAGAATATAAAGATATTAGTTGTATGGAGCCTAAGTATAAATTTTTATAGATTATAAGAGTTTGAAGTACTTAATGTCACAGAAGGAATTAAATATGTGGCAAAGAAGGTGGATAGAATCGATAAAGGATTATAATTGTCTTATTGATTATCACTCGGGGAAGGCAAATATTGTAGCAGATGCCCTAAGCAGAAATAACAAAGCTATGATTGGTGGAATGGTGGTCACTAATGTAAAGGAACTGATACAATTTGGGCATTGAAGACACAGATAGGTATGGGACTTAATGGATCTTTACTAGCACAAATGGTAGCTCAACCAATGCTATGGGATAAGATCCTATAAGCTTAGAAGAATGATACGGGAACGAAGAAGATAAAAGGTGAGATAAAGCTAAAATAAGAGACCTTATTTGGATTAAGGGAAGATGGAATCCTGGCTATGAAGAAACATGTTTATGTACCAAATGATAAAGACTTGAAAGAAAAAAATTTAACGGAAGCATATGAATCATGGCTTACAATACATTTGAGGAGCACAAAAATGTTCAAAGATTTAAAGTAATATTATTGGTGGCCAGGGATGAAGAAGGAGATAGCCAAATTTACGGCCAAGAGTGCTATTTGTTAACAAGTTAAAGTAGAGCATAAGAGGCCAACAAGAGAACTATAGCCCTTACGAACAAGAACTAAAGAGACTTGATGCAAAAATTGACTTAGTTGTCAGTAAGAATGGAAACTAATGTGTTATGATGGGACTAGTCATCTATGTAAGTGATGGCTAATATGGTAATAAACTTCATCAGATTTTAAAGGAAGACTTGGATTATTTG
>Ga0307518_10003630_pt1 | contig 11102 bp, 4 predicted proteins | sample 25_EM_MG_FD_203889 | JGI IMG/M metagenome (GOLD analysis project Ga0307518, IMG submission 203889) | Populus trichocarpa ectomycorrhiza microbial communities from riparian zone in the Pacific Northwest, United States - 25_EM | ecosystem: Host-associated > Plants > Roots > Unclassified | place... | reverse complement strand
AAAAAAATCACTCTAAAATTGAGTCATATTCAATCATAATTAGATTAAGAATATTGCCTAAAAAAACTAATTTTTTAATATATATACTTCTCAATTTATTTTAGTAAACGTACGCATTTTTTTTTTGTTATACACTCTTATTTTTTTTAAATATTGTAGCAAGCACTAATAATGTCTGCACATTTTTTTTGGTATTTTGAAAAAAAAAAAATTTACTTTGACTCATAATAGAGCGTGGGAAGTTTTAACATTGATCTTCTAGGTCAAGATTAACAACATTGTCCTTGTTGTGCTCCTTATTTTTGCATTCAATAAAATAAGACTGCTTTAATTTTTTAAACAAAGAAAAAAAGTTTGGACATCATCACTTTATAATATTTTTGTTATTTCAAGTTTTTGACTTATTTAATTTAGAATGTTATACCTCTATAGCTATTGTTAAAAAAAAGCTCGTAATAATATTATTAAGTGTGTGTTTAATTTTGTAATGTATGATTCTTTTAAAAATATATATTTTTTAAAAAATATATTAAAATAATTTTTTCAGATTTTTTTTAATTTTTTGTATTTATATATCAAAATAATTAAAAAATATATTAATTAATATTTTTTTTCATACTTAATATATTTTTAAAATATATCGAAACATAATTTTGATCGCAAAAATAAACAGCTCACAAATCTGTACTCGGGTATGGCTTATACAATCTTTTTTTTATTAACGTGGGTGTCCGGGTCAGCTTGCGTGCATATCGACTAATCCCACGAGCTCTGAAATTAACGATTATGTAAATCTCCAGTGACTATCATATTATCAATCATAGGGGTCAAACCTGAGATCACATAAGAAGCAAATCTCTTACTTCTTTATTTTTTGTCATTGAAAAACAAATTGCCACGTGGGCGCGGCAAACCGTAAATTGCTAATAAAATGGAGGGATCATCCTTATGCAATCCATGGCTCTATTAGTAATAATTAGATCATTTCCATGCCCGCTTTGTTCCATGCAATAATATTAACCTATTATAAAATCTGATAAAAATGGGATGACTTTATAGTTTATATATTTACTGAGCTGGTTGATCTAGTTAAATTTAAAAAAGATTTGGTCCAGACAATTTTAAAGATTTTTTTTAATAAAAAAATTGTTCAAAAATGATGTATTTTTAATTTTTAAATTTTTTATCCGAAATAATATTGTCTTAAAATTAATTAGGGTTAACTTTTGATTTTGACCCATGAATTAACCCAATAATTCAACTTATCCTAAACCGAGAGAGATCTCGACTAACAACTATGCCCGGGAGTAATAGTAGCAACAGGTCCTTCATGTCCCCTCCTAGCCGTAACAAGCAAGGTATGGATATAGAGTAGCAACCAACCAATCCCAAAGAACAAAATGAAAAAATGCCCGAAGAGATTCTTATTTGGTTAATTGGCTAACCTTTCCTCCATTTATTTTTCCTGGCAACCAAACAGAAAGAGAGAGAAAGCAGTGAGTACAAGAAAATGTTTTAAATCTTTGAACAAGAAAGTTAGTTACCACTTACCACTCAGTCTTCATTTTGGTCCTTAACACGTGCTGAATTTCAAAGGTTGGAAACCTTAAATGCATTAACTGGTCTTGGATTATATTTCAGAAAGATACATGGGTTTTTGAAATGTGTTGCTTCTTTCATTAATGTTGTTGCTGTTCAGCTGTGGAAATGGAGAGTGATCAGACTGAACATCATAGGCATCGTCGTCCTCGGCACCATCAAGACATGTTTACAATACTGGGAGGTGTTCCCTTATGTACAATATAATTATTAGATTCTTAAGAAGCCATGATTTTCAAGATATACTTTCTATTTTAGACATTTTCATGGATTCTTATGATACATGATGACTTGGGATTAACTGGGTTTTTTAATATATTTTTGCAGTTGTTTTTCATGCATGAGGAGATTTGCATAGAGAAGTTAAGTCCATAGAGAGAGGAAATGGCCACTGAAACAGACCATCTAGATCACCATCAACATCATCAAACCTATGGAGACAAATGGTCATGCCTACAACTATCATCAGAGAAGGGAGAATCCCAGGTATAATCTCTCGCTGTTTTGCCTAACGTTTCTTGCTTGGTTTACTTTGTTTCTGCCATCTGCAAACAATAAATTTTCATTTCCCATATAGGTTATTTTAATATTCTACACTTTATTATTAATCAGATAAAAGCCTCAGTCAGATTACTTAATGCGTAATCAAAGGCAAATGCCCTAACTTTTGCAGCAAATTGTGTATGTTTGTGATTAAGATTTAAAGAAAACTAAAAATGCTTGTAAGAAAGTGTTAACGAAGAGCAATTTTCTCCATTGAACGTAATGCCATTTGTGTAGTTTTATGTTGATTATTAAGAGATTTTCAGAATCCTATTGGAGCCCTGAAGAATTTGAAATATAGAACCAAATCCAATTGTTTTTAGTGACAATCAGTTTGATTAATAGGGTAATTAACATGAAACATACTAGATCAGAACCCTGGTATTCACCAGAGAAACTATAAATTTAATCTAGTTCAATTAGATAACTTGCAAGTTTTTTACCCAGATTGCACTAATTATCAAAAAATGGAGTGTGAGTTACTGATTGAGATGTAGAACTGCATTTAATTTTAAATGTTGAAAGTTGTTCTTCGGTTAATTTGATCATCACTGTTCAATGATTTTTTCTTTTTTCCCTTTTGCGTTTTATTTATCTGTAATATCTAAAGCAGGATGTATCCATCACTCAAATTCTGGATTGCGGTTCGATATCTTTTGGAAGATACACTGCAGACACACTTGCATGGGAAAAATATTCTGTTTTCTCCCACAACAGATGTCAGGAGGAGTTGGAGAAATTTTTTAAGGCACCAGGATTAGTTGCTCAGAAGAAGGCATACTTTGAGGAATACTATAAAAAAATTAGAGCTATGAAGGGATTGCAAGCAGAGCAAGAAACAACTCAAACTGATTCCTATCAAAATGGACAGGAGATTACTACACAAGAAGAAAATGGTGTTGATACTGAAGCATCAAAAAAGGAAAGTAAACCTAGCAATACTAGTCAGGAAGAAAATGGTGCTGATGTTCACAGATCAAAAGAGGAAAACAAGCCTAGCAATGCCTATAAAATCCAGATTTTAGATAATCATACCACTGGTAATATTAACCCATCTAGGAGAGGCATTAATGATGGAGTAGAAGAAGAAAGTTACCTTAATGGGAACAGTGGTGGAGCTAGCAAAGAAGATGAAATAGGGGTATGCTTTTCTGCCAGAATACCAAAATATTCTATGGAAGATGGTTCCTCGTCATGTACTCCATCAGTCAAAAGCAGTTCCAAAACTAGACAGAAAGGGAGCCCAGTCAGCAATGAAAACAAGAACAATGGAAGCAAACTGAAGAAGCAGGCATCTAGTATGAGGGTCAAGGTAAACAATTAACGTTTCATTCCAGGTCACCCCTCCTTTACCAATCCCAGGGTTGATAATTCATGTAGGTTGTAATTACTTTCTTTTTAAATCCGTATATCAAGCCCATTAATTTCCTTTTTAAGGGATTGGCTTTTGATCTATGTTCACTGAAGGTATCTTTATCCTGCATGCAAAATACCTAAAGAGCTTGTTTCTACATGCATTGTTGCTAGTTCCTGATAGATGGAAGATCTGTTGATCATCTGCTTTGAATCGAGATGGAAGGCCAGGAGACCAAACACCGTGAAACAAGGACAGATATTCTTGGTTATATTTTCTCTCATTTCCTTATCTTGCTACCCAATCACAGTGGATTGCAGGCCACTCAACCCAAGAGTGAGGCTGTGAGGGGCGTGTCAAGAGAGTGACTCCATGCAATTATGGACAAAACCAAATTCCCCCCCTACCTGCCTGATTAGCCCCTTGCTTTTATTTTCTTGAATAAGCTCTAATAAGTGTGTTGTGTTGCATGTAGTTGTTGTGATTGTTACACTGCCATCATAGTCTGCCATGATATTGAAATGTTTTCCTGTCAAATTAAAGCTTACATGACTTTTCTATGTTCTCTGCAATTTGTGCAAGGCTTTCTGATTGCGCTATCAATTACCAATACCAATGTCCTAATTATCAATTTTAAATTGCGTTCTCAACTAGGGGACTGTCGCTTCTGCTGCAAACAGAAAAAAATCGGACTGCAGAATGAGCAAAGATGTGGTTAAGCCATCCGAGAAGCCAAAGCCATCTGTTTGTAAGGAAATTACAAGCACGGCAGATGTTAGTCTTGTTTCAGGCAAAAGAATTACCACCAAGACCGCAAGCAACAAAAAATCTGACCAGGTTCAATCACATAGACAACGTAGGGAAGTACAATCCAGTGCAACAGTACTTCATGCTTCATTAACAAAGGGCAAAATAGTCTCACTGTCTTCTAATATTAGAGGCGGTCCACCTAAAACACATTCAACTCCCAAAAGCTTGTCAGACAGGCTCCCAGGAACATCATCAGTTCTCACTCGATCTGTTCAGGTAGATCATCTGGTCCGTGTTCACTTGGGCACTCCAGTGTTCTCTGCTTGTTAATGATTTTCACTGATTGTTCATCTGCATTTATATATGCAGAGAAGTTCGAAAGAGATGACCACCATTAGTCATTTGAGAAAATTCAGTGTAGATAACAGGTTTGATGTCGCATAAGACCTCTCTCTCTTCCTCTCGCATCAGGTTTTAAATTTGGATAATTTTTCAGGAGCTGTGATGGATTTGGTCAGAGGTCTTTAGGGTTGAGTGGCCACCATAGTCTTCCAGAGAGTAGAGAATCTGAGAGCCAGAGACCAAAAGTCGTGTAATGCATCATAATTGGACCTCTCTTCTTGAGGGTTTATAGCATTTTAAACTTTTCCAATTCTGAGTGGATGGCAGATGGCTATTGCCAATTGCTTCTGCTAATAAGTTTTGTATTTTAAATGATCATTTAAGATATTAGAACTGAATTCGATTTCTTCAACAAATATCAGGTTAAAAACTCTTCCTGACCGGGATAAATCAAATCAGAACACTGGACCTGAGCGTAGGCCCGTCAGTTCTGTCAAAGGACGGAGACAGAAAAAGGTGAACCTTGTTGTGTACCTGATATATTCAAGTTACGCGTGCATAGTTTCTAGTCTAATCATTTTGATTCTAAACCCTTTCATGGGTTACTGCTTTCAAAATAGTCTTGTAATTGAATATGAATGCCTGTGTCCCAGATGAAGCAGCAGGCAATGGTCCGTAGAATCTATAAAAAAGAGATCATGCCATCACAGTGATGTTTTGATTATTGTACTGATTGACTGCAAGTAAATGTAAAACCTGCTTTATTTTATTTAGATCGGGAAAATCATATGCTTTTTTGAAACCATGTGCTATGGCTCGAATCCGTAGTCAATCCTATTTTCGATTGGAGCAGTCAATGTTATTCGCAGGTTGTGCTTCTTTTTCTTTTTTTCATTTTTAGCAGAAACTTATAGATTACTAGAAATGAGAATTAGTCTTGAAGATGATATATAGATGATGTGTTTTTCTGTGGAAGATACTGAAAATGATGCAAATGGGCTGAAGGTAGCACATGTTTATATAATACCATGATTCACTCTTGTTAAATGTGTTTCCTTTGTGTGTGCATATGCAATTTTTAACAAATGGTTTCTTATAAATATCTTATTTTACTCTTCTTTATGATATTTAGGAAAATACAGTGACCAATACATAAATAGAAATCAACTTATCAACCACTATATATAATTGTATCCGACATGATACTAGGTCCTGCTATGGCATCAGTCCAGTAGTGTATTTTGGCTCCCTGCATTTCATTCTGCAGAATCCTCGTTTGAGGATGAACTTGGGATTGTTATACATTATAAGCAAACTTATATTATAGAGCTGTAAGGCTGTTTTGTGATTTGGAACAGTTTTCTTTAATCCATCTTTATAGCAAGAAATTGAAGTTCCATTTAGGAAAATTTCTGGCACTGCCATTGTACTGGCACTCCATTAAGATTCCAGTTTTTGTGGATTCCATATGGATCCGCATGATGGGATCTAAAAATACTGACATCTGACAGAAGATGTATTTACCACAGGAATACTGAACAGTTCTTCGTTACTGTAGGTCATTTTCATTGTTCATTGTTGGCTACAAACTCTAAAGGTCATCCTGTTATTGAAATGCTCTACCTTATCTAACTAGATTTTTTGAACCACTGTGCTGGCTCTTGTGCCATTAACTCTATGAATTTATCTCGCTAATAACTCCGGGTCTCATATTTAATTCTATATTGATACACTGACAAACTAGGATTATATACCTACTTGTTGCTAGGCAGCCTCTTCCTCCGATCTACAAGCTAGCATCATTTGATGATTATTCTGTTTTCTTCTGAGTTTAATCGTTATTTCTCGTTGAATCTGTATGATCAATGTTTGCATGATAATTTCTTCTGACACTTTCGGATTATTATATATCTGGTTTTCTAACGTTGTCTGGTATCTGATACTTTTATCTGTTTCAGATGATGAACATCATTTTATCTCCATTTAGTAAAACTCTTACTTCCAATTGATGCATGCATTTGCTCTGCAGGGATTAGATGAAATCGATGCCAGAATTGGACCAAAATCTGACTCATCCAAGGGGACGGGCAGTCAGAGGACCTCAAATCTAAAGCCCGTGCATAAGGTCAAATATTATCCCGTCTCTCATTTATATGCTTATAGTTTTCTATTTTTACTTTGAAGTTGGAACTTAAGAATTAAGATCACCCCACTTTTGTTTTTCTCTGTTACAAAATTGAAACAAGCTGATAACAGTGTCCTGTTATGAGATAATGCCCCCTTTTCCATCAATTGTGAAGAAATTTCTGAATCATGGTTGGTAATTTCAGATTGTTACATCTCAGTCTGTACACCTGACACGTCAAAAGGATTCAAGGTATGAAACATCAGCTTTGCGTTTCACTTTTCCATCTTTCGTATCTGAAAACTTTGGTCATTTCCTGCTGATAAACTTGACTCCCTGTTGTACGGAATTTTTCTAGATTTGTTTAGGTATTGATACATGTTAAACCTGTCTCTGCACAATCGCCAGACACATTGATGCACGCATGCATGGATTATTATCTCATGACAATTGTGTTCTGTTTTCTGTGGCTTGGACTAATACAATGCCATCACGCACAGACAGAGGATGCCGATTTGGCTTTGAGAGTTTAGCAGGTAGAGGGAATTGAGGTCTTGTGATGTTCACAGCCCACTGAATCATTAGTGTGAACTGCAGATGACAGGGCATGCACAGTGATTATCAATGTAGCTAGAGTCTAGGCAAAAGGTAGGTTGGAAATCTTGATACAGGAAGTAGAAAAACTGCATGAAGAATCAAAAGCAGATTTGTAAATTGGAAACGTGCCACTCTTGAAGGCTGACATGACATGTTTAGTTGAAACTAGTTTCAGGATATGAAGGTGCTTGTATAAATGAATGAGTTCTTTTGCAGCTATCATGAGAACAAATCATAGCTCAAAGTGTCAGCAATCTCTTAAATAAAATTTAGTTACTTTGTGAATAAGAAAATATAATTGATCTTAAAGGTACGAATTTGTAGTTCAATGATTTATTGATGATTTTTGCTCTTTTGAATCCACTTTACGAGTCTTTCTCAAATATCCCCTCTCTAGCTTTGGATGCCAATATCCACAAAAAATTCAAGCCAGCATTAGAGCAGGTTTCATCTGGCATGCTTAGAGATGTTTCGACAATTGCCAGTAAAAAGGAGAAATGATTGGGAATTTAGATTCAGAATAACAATTCAGTCCAAAATATGAACGGTGGCATTGATTCTTTAACATGTTGATCTTTCTAACAAAGCGAGGCTATAAACGAATCAAGGAAGAAGAATAGACCTATTCTTGCCAATTGGTCTCCAGAGAGCAAACAGAGTTGCTTGCTTGTACACATGATCCTGTTGTCAATCCAATCAAAAGGCCCTTCCCCCTTGGGCAGTGGTGGAGCCACTTAGGGGTAAAAGAAGGAAATTGCCCTCTTAATTTTTTTTATTAAAATATTAATATATTAGGTTTTTTAATTTTTTTTATTAAAATATTAATATATTAGGTTGGATTGTTACTCCATGGAAGAAGGAAAGTTGTTATTATTTATTATTTGTGACTTATATGTTAATATAATATAATATATATACACACACAGTTCATTTTCCAAATTTTTCTCTTTTTTTCTTTTGTTTCTATATCAAATCAATGGGACCGGCTTAAAAATATGGAGTCCCCTTACTAACAAAGAGTGTTTTGCGTTCCTTGCCTTTACCGTTTTGTTATTTTCATAAGCTGCTGTGCCACTTTGTTTTTTTTATAAGTTCTTGTTCTTGCCTTTCCTGTAAGTAAATTTTTCATCAAGTATAATTAAGCAATTATTCTATTTTTGTTTTTTGTTTTATTATTAGGTAAATTTTTTTTATTTTTTTATTTTTTTTATTTTTTAATTTTAATTTTATTATTTTTTAATTAATTATTAAAAATATTAGGATTTATGATAATTTAGGGGTTTTGATATGAATATATTCAAATATGTTGAAAATAAATTTTTAAATCTGTTAATTTAATCAATTAAATATTTCTTTTCTTATTATAAAGGAATAAATTAATATTCATGTAAAATCACTATTTTTGACATCTCTTGCATTGGCAGAGTAGTTTATTGAAATTTAATATTTTCACATGATTTGTTTGTAAGTAAAATATCAAGTAGAAATCATGTTTTTCAAGAATTGTTCCTCTTACACATACACTAGGCATTGCTCCTCAATTAAATATCTAGAAATAATTAAGTATAATTTAATCAACATACTTATTATATGCATATATATATATGCATTGAAATAGGTTTTGATTTTGATGAATTGATGTTTATTTTGCTATGAATTTCATATGAAAAATTTAAAATTATTGTGTAACTCAACTGACTTTTATTTAACAGTGAATTATTGTGTAGTTGTGTTAATTATTATGTAGACACTAATTATGATAAAAAAAATCCAGCAGGTTCATATTAAATTAACATGTCACTAGACAAGTATTTCAAGCGTAAATCCCTTGAGGATAAAGAGTCAATCAAAGTTTCAAGTCATGTAACTCCATCAAGTTCAAAGAAAAGTCATATTGAAATCAACCCCGACAATCATAATGTAAGTTTTTTTAGTTTAAAAGTATTTTTAAATTAATTTTACTTGATATAAATTAGTATATATGTTTTGAATTGATTTCTAATGCATATCTATATAATATAATATAATATTTTTAATAATTTGCCCTCTCATTGAAAAAACTCTAGCTCTGCCACTACCCTTGGGTGTACAACAAAAGCCAACACCGCCGCACCGGTGTCCCAACCAGATTCACGAAGGAACCAGATTCACGAAGGCTCCACCATTCTTCCACCCACTTCCTCTAGCAACCCCTGATTCAGAATAGATAAGCACACTATGATCGTATCTTTAAGCAGTTTCAAGAAAGAAAGATCATCATCCAGTATCGACTAATGTAGGCAGCTTTATATTCTTTTCTTCTATATTTAAAGAAAGCTGTTGGTGACTATTGCAAAGTTTAGATTGAGGTGATAAAGAGATATTTTGGCCCAAAAAACACATGCATGAGAAAAAGCTACGACACTTTCCTGAAAGAACTGGTTGCAAGCGGTCCATGATAACTGACAAACAAATGAAAGGATCCATATCTGCAACATGCTTTACAATGTCCTCCTCGCTTCTGGATGCATACCCCAAGATGTGGCGACAAAAGAAGAGAGCTCTGCTTATAACAATCACCTCTGTGATTGCAAGAACCATTACGGCCCAAACAGCCATTTTAGCTGCCTGAGGATTTCCAGCTCCTAACACATTTGAAACCCGGGTGCTACAAAAAGGTTCAAAATTTTCCTTCAGAAAGAGTAATGACAAGGAAAAGGAAAAGAAAACCCAGTTACATGATGTATATGCAATAGAGTTATAAACAAGTTTAGTACAATACCTTACTGTGGCCCCTAACCCATAAGGAATGAAGTAATGCAGATAGGTGATTTTAAAGCTGCAAGCAATCGCTTGGAGGAATCAAAAGCATACCAGTTAAAACCTCTTGCAAACTGAAAGGATACCATGTAGAGAGAACAGAAGTAAAAGCCCAGGTAGCAAAATAAGCACCTCATAAGACTAAAGAAATTGGCACACAAAGGATGATATTAGATCCCTATCAATGTTGTCAAAATCGCGAATTGACTCGTAAAATCATATGATTTTACGAATCAACATGTATCTAATATGTAAAATCGGACTAAAAACTTGAAAATCAGTAAAATCGGTTTAAACTCGATCAAACTCGGTAAAATCGCTAAACTCAGACTGATTTTACAAGTTTAAAAGAAGTATAAAATTGTGTAATATGATAATCTATATCTTAGCATTTTTATTGTTCCAAATTTATATCTTGCAAAACTTGTGCAATATAATAATCAAAAATTTGATTTTGACTATAATTATTATAACTTTTTTAACGATATAAGTTACTTGTGAATTTTAATTCTGTAAAATGAAAAAACTTATTCATTTTTAACAGTTTCTTATGTAAACTATTAACATATCAATTGGCATATTCCTAGGGACTTGTTTATTGTAAATAATGAAGTGAGTCGATTTGTCCAAAAAATAAAGAAATTAATGTGAAAAAAATAAAGGTTTTTGAACTTTTCTATTGTTTATTACACTTTTATTTTAATTGTGTTATATTGTTAATTATTATTTGACTGAAATTGTTAATATATAATTAGTTAAAACATTTTGCTTATGATTTTATGATTGAATTTACAATCTGAGTTTATATGATATATTTTGTGTCGTGTTAAAAAATATGTTTTTAACAATCTTGAGTACTTCATGAAGAATCCCAACAAGATATCATTTAAACCAATATGTTAGACTGATAGCAAATGCTGCTCCTATAATTCCCATTTCTGCTTTAAACACTAGAGCCCAATAAAGAGGTGCATGGAAACACAGAGATATGTA
>Ga0307518_10003629_pt1 | contig 11102 bp, 9 predicted proteins | sample 25_EM_MG_FD_203889 | JGI IMG/M metagenome (GOLD analysis project Ga0307518, IMG submission 203889) | Populus trichocarpa ectomycorrhiza microbial communities from riparian zone in the Pacific Northwest, United States - 25_EM | ecosystem: Host-associated > Plants > Roots > Unclassified | place... | reverse complement strand
TCAAACTTCAATAATTATGCAATTAAACCCCTGATTTGGCCAAATCAACTCTTTCAAAATTATAATTGGACCCCAGAACTTTAATTTCTTCCAATAAAAGCCTAAATTGACTTAAAAATCAATTTTCTTACAACCCAACCCTCTATAAATTCAATTAAACCTTAGATAAAATTTAATTGAGTTCATAAACATCTGATTTTAGACTTTTCTTCCTCAACTTGAATTTTCTTTGTCAAGAGGGCTCTCATCTATCAAAAATATACTATCAAATTTTAACCTTTTGCATTTTTGAACCTCTTCAACCAATTTTGGCCTTTCTCGGTATTCCAGCATCCTTTTCTAGCTCCTATTATTTTTTTGGATTTCTTCCGAATATTTTTTGATATATATTTTTTTGTATTTTCTCATTTTGTTTTGTGGGAACCCAAAAATGGGTAACAACAGATGCCCCCTCTTTACAATGCTTACGGAGCAAAGACTTTGCGTAGTAAGTTTTGTAAAGATAAACAAAACTAAACTTTCAATCTTGATCTTCTTAAAACTTGGTTGATCTGAAATTCTATCTTTACCGCAATCTAGTTTCAACCAGGATCTTGATTATCTTGGGAACCTGATCTTGGCGCCCCTCTAAATTCATCATGAAGGAGCTCAACAAATCATTTCATCCCCTGGATTCTTTTGAGAATCGTTCTTTGATTAGCTGTGTGCATCCTATCAGCACTCATCAGGAGGTTTTCTAGTGTTGTCCTCATCTTTAAATTGCTAATCAGCCATTGACTTGCCTCTAGTGCTCATTCATCTGATTATCTTCCTTTCAACACCATTGTCCTCAGCTTCACATATTCATCATTTAATCATCATTTTTTTTTTATTCCCTCTAGGTCATCTAAATACAACTTGTTTTTCCTTCTCAGTCCACTGTATTGCCCCCAGCTGCTCAACTTTTTAAGAAGTATTGAGAAGTATTGATGTCACTTCTATCAAGATTTTGCAAACTCGATCGGTGCTCTTTTTGTTTGACAATCTTTCTTGTTCGGGAATCAACTCTCATATTTCAAAGATCATGTCTATTTCAAAGTCTAATTGTTGAAATGAAATCAAAGAGATGTCAGTTTTTTGTTTTAAGTATTTTTGAAATTCAAGCTTCTTTGGTCAAAGGCCCAACATACGTTATTCAATACATGTAGTCCTTTGATTATCTTGTATTTTGAAAACAGAAATTGACTCGTCAAAAGATTAAAATGGCTTTTTTCCATGGTTCTTTGTGTCAATTTTAATCTCTGATCTTGGGTATATCTTTTGATGGTCTGTGATGAGGTGACCTTTTGTGAATTTCAAGAAACAAGATGCTCAAGTCAGAACTCGGGCTTTTATCAAGAAAGGTGTTTTTTTTTTTGCACTTATTTTATCAGCATGCATAATAACAAGTAGCTTAATCCATGAAGCCACGACCATTATAAAAAAAAAAAAACTCTTCAAGCTTTGAGAGCGCTATTTATCGGTTCAAATTGCTTACTTAATCGAAAAGGGCTTTTAAAAACACTTAATGTAGGCTGTGGTTTATGACTATGAAAGAAAGGAATTTTACAGGCTCAAAAGGTGTTTGAGGGTTTCAAAAACCTAGGATCAACATTAACTATTCATCATTTCTCTTTATCTTGTTGTCTTTGTAGAGAAAACGACATATAACCTTATTAACCTCAAATATCAGAATTCTCTTAACATATGTCATAATGCAAATCCAACTTTTTCTTTGATGAATAACCAATCTCAATCATCTGATAACATCAGGAACGTTATCATGGATGCCAAAAGTCATGTTTGTAGCCCAGTATTTTTATTTTTTTTTGTATCGACTTTTGACATTTGTTGTGAAACTTCTTTTGTCTTTCCTAGACTTAATAGGCACTCCTTCCTTTATCTTTGATCTGCCTTTAAGTGTAGGCAATTTTCATGGTTTCTTTTTTTTTTTTTTTTATCTATGACTTTCCATAGCCTTTCTCACAGTTTTCTAATATGCCCCCAGTCTAGGTTTTCTTTCTTTTAGCTCTCTCTCAACAGTTGCACTTTTGTTCTAAGCCTTCTTTTACCATTGATTCCACTTTTGTCTTCCTCCAAAAAAATCTCTTATTTGCCCCCAGTGTGGGGTGTGATCCTTGTCAGGGTTTTTTTAAAAAGAAATATTCTATCAGGCTCAAAATGGGATTGCAAATGATATATTTCCAGTATTGTGAAAGGATAAAACAAAGATGGCCTTTTCTCATTTCAAGCAAGGACAGTGTTAACCGATAAAGTTTGACCTCGTCCAGTGTAATGATTTGGACTTGCAAGAACCTTGATTCGCGAGTCTATAACTACTGAATCCATTACATGTCATTATGCATACTGCTAAAACTTAGCTACATGATGAGTGATTCAGTTTCATGTATGAGCTCAAAATTTGTTTGGTCACCCCATATCATTTTAACAAGCATCGAGTCATTTCTGAAATCAAAATACTATTAATCTGTCTAGGTTGATTAGCCTTAATTGCATGTTGGAGTTCGATCAAAATATTTTGTCAAAAATGAAATGCTAAACATCTCCTGACTTCAGAACAACAAAGAAACAAAGAAAAGACATGTTTCGTTAAAGAATGAGATGTGATCCCAAAATAAAAATGCAAAATGGCAAAATTCCATAACAATATAATTGACAATTCATCGCCATTCTTGGACCAACTTTTCTGGCAAGCATTTTCGATCACTTGTCATTCTGAAGATGTTCGGGGGATAATATAGCCAATGACATCACCTTTCACACGCTCAACTTGCCTCTTGTTCATCCACCTTCAGAGTCATCTCTCATCATTGTTCTGGAATTCATAGCAGAACCTTCAATCTTTCCCCTCTTCATAGCTTGTTCAATTCTTTCAGCAATCCTCACAACTTCATGGAAATGTTGAGCTGAGCTTCCTATTAAATGCTCATAATAAGGGGATTGAAAGGTGTTGGCAAACAACATCACCATTTTTGTATCTATCAGTGGAGGTTGAACATATGTTGCCTTATCTCGCCATCTTTGCGCGTATGCCCGCACAAACTCTTGGTTTTCCTTCTCTATAGCCATTAGGATGGTTCTGTCAGGAGCAATTTCCAGATTAAATTTATACTGCTTCAAGAAGGCGTCTACCAGGTCTTTCCATGTCTTAATCTTAACATTGTCTAGTCTAATGTACCAGCTCAAAATAGATCCAGTGAGACTATCTTGGAAAAAGTATATCAGCATCCTATCATCATAAATCACCTCGGCCATTTTATTGCAGTAAGATCAAAGGTGAGTGTTTGGACATTCCAATCCAGTGTATTTGATGAACTCTGGTATCCTAAAGTTCTTTGGTACTATGATGTTTGGTACCAAACACACTTCAGTTGCTCGCATGGGATCAAACCAATCATTACCCTCAACTGCTCTTAATCTTTCTTCCAAAGCAAACAACTTGTCGTAGTTCACAAAATTAGTGGATCTATTGCCAGGGGGTCCATCTGCTGTTAAATCAAAGGTGATGGGAGCTTGACTTGACGGGATAGGGGTGATATGCACAAAATATTGTTCTGCTGTTGAATCTGCCCCTAAGTTTCGAGATGTCCCTGGGACGTGGATTGATGGTGTTTTCACAGGAGGTTGTGCAAAAATCCCTTTTCCATTTTTTGAGCTCAGCACTTGTTCAAGCAGATCTGTAAGTCTAGCTACTTCACCTTTGATGCTCTCAATTTCATTTTGATAATGGGCCTCCAATTGAGCTCTTTCTTCATTTTCCATCTTTCAGGTGTAGCAAATCTTGGGTGGGGGACGTATGTTTCAACCTGACGGTATGTATGATAAATGTATGAATATGTTTCTTATATGATGAGCTCGCCCTTCCAGAGTTGACACGTGGTCGTAACCCTGAGAATTTTGATTTTTACGCCACAACGAAAATTTTCTAAGTAACGGCCATTGTGTCAACCACAATTCTTAAGTTCAAGATGCTTCAGGAAGGGTTTACTTTGATGCAAAACAAAAACTAAAACACACAACTTAAGAACAGGTTATATTCATTAAGTGAGACAAAAAGGTTGGTTGACTATCTAGTCTCAAAAGGGTCTCATATCTGCCCAGTGACGATCTTCGTAAAGACAGTGTGGGGGCATTGCAAGGAACAGTTAAGGCACGTATGCCCACCATTACCAAGCAGGCACTCAGATATGAGTTGGGTGTTTCACGCATCTGAACCCTCACCAATAGTCATAGGGCAGATTGCTAATTCCCCACCTAACTTAGAAGCTTGTGTGTGTGTTTGTTTTTTTAAAAAAACATTAATGTGATGTATGAGGCAGTTATATACAATGCATGAACATATATGTACGGAAATTAAAGCATGTAAAATAAATAAATAAAATAATCTTATTAACAGAAAACACGCAAACTAAACAAAAGACAGTTATCAGACAAAAACAAAGCTTAGTCCACAAGGTCTCCAGTGGAGTCGTCATTCTGTCGCACGTGCGCAGCGTCGCGGAGAAAAACATCCACCCTCAAAACTTATCTAATGTGGCAAAAGTGGGGAGACAAGGAATTCTTGTCTTTTATTAGTGAAAAAATAGAGTGGGAGTCGCCACCTAGTATTTTGGTCACTAGGAACCCTAACTGGTCTCAGAGATCGGGTACGGAGACTGGTTGCGTAAAGGGAAGGTATTAGTACCCCAAATACGTCCTACCTAAGGTAAGCTGCATTGTTTTGTTGTCTGATAAAATCTAAGGTCTGGTCGTGTTTTCTAGTTGTTGATCCGTCTATGGTTTAAGAAAAGTCCTCCTCAGTAAGGAGATCCTTATCTTATCGAGTAATTCTGGCGTCAACAAAAGAATTTTAATATCCGGAATACGCCTTACGTATAAGGTTGTAACCCCAGATATTAAAAGAAAACAAAATAATTTTTTTTAAAAATTTTGAAATATTGGCCTAGTTCTCATGACTTTAATAAACTGGTTATTAAAGCCAAAATGCGTGCTAATACATATTTTGAATTTTTATTTTTTGTATATATATATATGAAAATACAATATGATATATTTTTGAGAGACTTGGCCGTATGCATGAAAACAAATTATTTTATTTTATTTATTTATTTATGTTTTGCCGAAAACCGGATATTTTAACACCAAAGTTGTATCTTTACAGTATAAAAAAACAAACTGATGTTGATTAAAATACCGTAGAAAACAAAAAAATCATAGATTTTTGAAACATTTATTTTTATTTTTTTTATTTGGGTTGGGCCCATCCCGATCCATGTGGCGGGGCTGGACCCAGCCACCTGCGCAGCTGGGATGGGCCTGACCAGCCCAGCCTGGTCACTAGCCCATGCCAGTGACCAGCCCATCTTTCCCCATGCACGCGTAATAGTTAACGCGTGCATGAACAGTGCGAAGGTAATTAAATTACCTACGCACTGTTCATCATCTTGTTTTCAATATAGGAACAGAACAAAAGGCAGAAAAAACAGAGTGATTGCAGCGTTGATTTCCTTACGTTTTCTTTTCTTCTTTTACATACTAAACATGCACCAACTCGTTATACAGGAACTGAGAAGGACATCGAACATACCTGGTTTGGAGAAGACGAAGATGGTGATGGTGCTGTGTTATCTGCTTTCTGTTTCCTCTACGTCCGTTCGGTTTGATTCGTCTGCTCCCCCTTTTGCTTACTCAATATTTCTCCGCTCTCTCTCCTATTTCTTACGTTCTCCTACTCTGTTTCCCTCTTGCTTTCTCCTCAATGTAACCTCTACTCCCTCTCCCTGGTCTCCCCTGTCTCGTTCTTTTTCTCTCCTTTTATAGCCAAAACTGCATGCGTTTTTTTCTTTTATATTAAAGACGTTCGGTAACGGTCCCATAACTGAAGAAATCAAGCAATCTGCGGCATTTTCTTCTTGCGGTTCTTGTCTGCTGAAACGGCTGCTTTAAAGATGGTGATGAATAGTGTCAAAGAAAACGGCGCCGTTTCACAATTCAAATGAATATTTTTGATTCGGTCCTTGGCTGTTTTCACAATTTTGTAATCAAGCCCCCCGGATGAATTGTTATTGGATCCCTTGATTTTAGTGCCTTTTCCGGTTTAGTCCTTGGTTTTGGATTATTTTAATTAAGTCCCTAATTGGTCATCAAACTTCAATAATTATGCAATTAAACCCCTGATTTGGCCAAATCAACTCTTTCAAAATTATAATTGGACCCCAGAACTTTAATTTCTTCCAATAAAAGCCTAAATTGACTTAAAAATCAATTTTTGTACAATCCAACCCTCTATAAATTCAATTAAACCTTAGATAAAATTTAATTGAGTCCATAAACATCTGATTTTAGACTTTTCTTCCTCAACTTCAATTTTCTTTGTCAACAGGGCTCTCATCTGTCAAAAATATACTGTCAAATTTTAACCTTTTGCATTTTTGAACCTCTTCAACCAATTTTGGCATTTCTCGGTATTCCAGCATCCTTTTCTAGCTCCTATTATTTTTTTGGATTTCTTCCGAATATTTTTTGATTTATATTTTTTTGTATTTTCTCATTTTGTTTTGTGGGAACCCAAAAATGGGTAACAACAATACTTAGTTAACTTATATCATGTTTATGTTCTTATATTGTTTGTTTATGTTTTTCTTCTTCATAATGTCTAGCTAAGTTAATTATGTCAAGGTGAAAAGGTTTCACTAATGATGTTAGAATATGTATAATATAAACTCAACATGGACTTTAATGTTTATATCCAAGAAAGTTTGCTATTAACATATCTTATCATTTTTATCTTATTAACTCTTAATACCTTGCTTGTTAAATGGTTAATCTAGATTTGTGTTGTATAACACTTGGTACATCAAATACTTGATCCTTAATAGTCTTCGGCCGACATCGTTGTTATGAGAGGAACTTGATTTGCTGTCAACATACGTTAGCATCATGAATACCTGATAAAATTTATAAGTATGGTGTTACGTAAATAAGATGATTAATATGATCATGTTGATAATTTATAAAGAGTTTATACTTTACTTATCTCTAATACTATTAGTGAATCCTCTAACCTTGACATTTATTTTTATCATTGTTTAATCTTCACATTAATCTTACATCTCAAAGTCCTCTTTAACTCATCATCACTATCACCATCATCATCGTTGTTGTTGTTGTTGTTGTTCTTATTATTATTATTTATAATTTATATAGTTCACCTCCCTGTGGTTCGACCCCGGTCTTGCCGAGTTATTTATTACTTTGACACTCCTGCACTTGGGATAAGACATCAACTCTTTGATCGTGTCATTAGATAAATAAAAATAATAATTTATTTACAATTATATTAATAAATTATTAGAAATAAGCTGTAAATTATAAATTAACACCAACCTCAAATCTGTCAAACCATACATCGATTTGAGGTATCCATTCAAGATGTCTGGATACTTGACTCCATTGAAATAATAGAATCTCCATCGATGATTTAAACGTCGATGATATTACTCGGGCGACCTCAATGTTTGTGAACCTGAAAATAAATTAAATTAATGAAATATTGATTAGTTGTTCATAAATTATTTTATAATTTTAAAAAAACTAAAACCTTAACAAACTTACATTGAAAGGTCGTCCTTCCACTGTGCCTCGTACTTGCGGGTGAATTGATTCCGCTGCGAAGGCATGCCGCCTCTACGCTGTGAAACTGCGCTGGAAGAGGCAGCATCGGTTGACGACGCAGGTGCCTCCTCTTGAGAGGCACCTAAGGATATGTCATCCTCGCTGCTAGAAGAACTAGCTGCGACCATACGTGAGCGACGAGTCGTGGATTTCGTTCTACGCATCTACACAATTTTATACGAATAATTATATAATGAAATTCGAATGTTAAAAAAAATTCGACAGCACCTCCCCTATACTGGAGACTATCCAAATCCACAAACCTGCAAATATTGACAATAGCTACAACCAATTGACCCCATCTATACTAATATTGTATATAACATAACATCTATACAAATAACATCCACACTAATTACAAGGTAAATTCAACATTAACAATTACAATTCAACAACTTATTCAATTATTATGGCAACACAACAATAAATATATTCAATAAATTCAAAAAAAAAAACTCTAGACTAACAATTAAAATTAATGGAAATAATTAAACACAAATCATGCAATGATAGAGTAAAATTACTAATTATTCCAACATATTCAATTACTAATTACAAGGTAAATTCAACATTAACCATTACAATTCAACAAATTATTCAATTATTATGGCAACACAACAATAAAATACATTCAATAAATTAAAAAAAAAACTCTAGACTAACAATTAAAATTAATGGAAATAATTAAACACAAATCATGCAATAATAGAGTAAAATTACTAATTATTCCAACATATTCAATTACTAATTCTAAGTAAATTCAACATTAACAATAACAATTTAACCAATTATTCAATTATTATGGCAATATAAAAATATATATAGACTTTAGGAAATAACGTGTTTATTTCAAGAATTTATCTACATTATAAAAATACACCAAAACAAAACACATAACAAAAATAACAATAGCTAAAACAAAAAAACAAATACAAAAATAAAATATTTAAGAAATGAAGAAGAGGAAGTACATACCTTTTAAATTGTTGAAGATTGAACTAAAGATTTCAAGCCAAAAAAACACAAAAATCTTGAAGGAAATGAAAGGAAAAAACGAAACTGGGAAATGAAGCAGGTAAAAAAATGAACTGAAAGGGCGGTCGCTTATATTTATAGTGCAGTTTTACCGACGGATTCACCGACAGACTTATAAAATTAATATTAATTTAAATTATTCTGACGGTGAAGCTCAGAAAATCCGTCGGTAAGTTTGGAATTTCGCACCATCATTTTTAATTACCCTTCATATTTTTGCGGTTCGTCGGCAATTCCGTCGGCAACAGGACACGGTCAGAGATGCATTTAATGCACCGCCCTTTGGAATTCACACATTTCGTCGGTGATGTTCTCGGTAATATTGACCCGCCGACAACATACTGATGGACTTAAATCCGTTGGCACATGCGTCGGTGATTGTGGTATTTTCCAGTAATTATTTTCCAACTCTCTATGAAATGCCGACGGAACTTAGGCTGTCGGGATGGACGTCGGTGATGGTGGCATTTTCCAGTAATTATTTTCCAACTCTCTGTGAAATACCGACGAACCTTAGGTCGTCGGTATGGACGTCGGTGATTGTGGCATTTTCCAGTAATTATTTTCCAACTCTCTGTGAAATGCCGACAGACCTTATTCCGTCGGTATGGACGTCGGTGATAGTTCATGTAAAGAAAGATTATATTTGTGTTACCTATTTACCTTCTTGCAAACACTTAAAAGATAAATTGTCCATCGCACAAAACAATAACAACAATGCTTAAACAATACATAAAATTATAAAATAAATATTTCGTGTTACAAAAGATATCATCCATAATATATATTACATGAAAAAAATGTTTTACATAGGGCTTCATTCTGATAATTAGTCAGAATTTTCTTCTTCTTCATCGTCAATTGAATAGTCATCACCTTCATCGCAATCTTCAATATGGATATCATCGTCTTCATTGACATTTGTTTGTCCGCTAGAGATCAAAACAACATTCAACTCCTCTGCGTCAACATCAACAAGACTATCATCGAAAACACGAAAATTTAAATTTTCTTCCAAGTCAATTGATGAAGAAAATCGATATGGTTCAACCAACTCACTAACTTGAAAGACTTCATCTTGCACACTTGTGTCTTCGTTCTCATCATGAACAAGCTCGACATGACCCCTAGGTTTTGTTTTTAAAACGGACAACCAATCCACTCTTGATCGATCCTTTCTAAAGGAAGGGGTGAATGTGTAATAAACTTGTTGACATTGCTTTGCGAAAACAAAGACATCATTTACGTTGCGGAGTCTAGCTTTTGAGTTGATTTCGACCAGACCATAATACAGATCAACTCTGATTCCTCTGTCAGTCATGTCATACCAATAGCATTTGAATAAAAACACTCTATTCTGCTCGCTATGATATTGCAGTTCGATGACCTCTTCTAATCTACCTTAGTAGTCAACTTCTAACTCACTACTAGTCGATCCCTTAACACAAACACCGCTGTTGTATGTCTTTCTTCCAAGCCCGTATTCTTCAGTATGGAACATATATCCATTGACAAAATACCCATTGTAGCACTTAAATTTTCTTTCAAGGCCTAGGCTTGGTGGAGACAATGACTTAGCAACACTCCTTCCTATTTGATAAACCTTGTATGTAATGTACATCAATGAACAATATATATTTTTCTCGTAATGACATGCATACAGTAATTTTGCAAGTGAGGATGAGTTTATGATAGTACTTACATGTGTTCTGAACCACGTAGCAAATTGTTCATCTTGTAATTGAAAGATCTGGGATTCGGTCAGCTGTGAGTTATTGGACAACAAATATTGTCGATGTTGCCTGTAAGTGATAATGATAGTATGATATGTTCGAGGTATATAATCTCAAGTATATATATTATTGACAAAGATTAATTAGTATTACGCATATATATACTTACTGAATAAAGGTCTCACCTCATCACAGTTAAATAGAACATAATTGTGTGCTTGTTTGAACTCTATTTCCGACAAATATCTTCCTCTTACGATATTTTTAGGTGTGGGTCGTCTAGAATTGGAGAATATTGACAAGTTCCCACTGGAAGGCACTTCACCGCCATCATCATGCCGGGGAACGCGATTGATTCTCGTTCTCAGATGAGGTTCGAAATAGTACGAGATAAATGTTGAGATCTCCTCAATAATATAGGCCTCACATATCGAAGCCTCAACATGCGCCTTATTCTTAACTTTTTTCTTGAGATTGAATAAGTACCTACATTTAATTAATCAAATATTTTCAATTAAGAAAAACAAAGAAAATACTTTTATATATGAATTATATTGCAACTGTAATATCTAACCGTTTGAATGGGTACATCCATCTATACTGGACCGGTCCTCCAACTTT
>Ga0307518_10003628_pt1 | contig 11105 bp, 5 predicted proteins | sample 25_EM_MG_FD_203889 | JGI IMG/M metagenome (GOLD analysis project Ga0307518, IMG submission 203889) | Populus trichocarpa ectomycorrhiza microbial communities from riparian zone in the Pacific Northwest, United States - 25_EM | ecosystem: Host-associated > Plants > Roots > Unclassified | place... | reverse complement strand
AATGGTCCCGTTAATATAGCTTGAAATGCATGGGCTCACTCCAGACGTGATAATCCTAAGAAAAGAATTTTCTGTACCAACAAGGTACTACCGCTCTTCTTCTCTCCAATTAATTTCGGTCTATATCATAAGACCATAATAGCTGTAAAACCTAACCTGGGTTGATTTAGAGCATCGCCTAGATTGAGAGTTGAACCCTAATTTTTTGGAGAAAAAAAAATCAAGATTAAAATTTGATTAAGATTAAGATATAGAGTTATAATCAGGGGAATGGTAGTTGAGGATCCGACAGCTAAGCATGGCCCGAAGCTGACAATCAAAGACTATCCATTCGCCAATGATGGTCTTATCCTTCGGGATGCAATTAAGCAATGGGTTTCTGACTATGTGGACCTCTACTACCCAGAAACAAGCATGGTGGAGTCCGACAATGAACTTCAATCACGGTGGACCGAGGTTAGGACTAAAGGCCATGAAGACAAGGATGAACCACGGTGGCCTGTCCTGAAAACCCCGAAGACTTGTTCCATGTCTTAAGTACAATAATTTGGGTAGCTTCAAGGCCATCATGCAGCTGTAAACTTTGGTCAGTACATGTTTGGTGGGTGCTTCCCCAACAGTAGCTCGAACCCATGCCAACCGAGGCGGCGCCATTAGATGAGGAGTTGAAGCTCTTCTTGATGAAACCAGGATTTGCCTTGTTAAAATACTTCCCATCACAGATTCAAGCAAGGAAAGTGATGACTGTTTTGGATGTTATATCTAGCCATTCACCTGATGAGGAGTTCATTGGTGAGCAAATGGAGCCATCGTGGGAAGAGAATCCGTCATTAGGGCTGCCTTTGAAAGGTTTAATGCAAGACTGAAGGAGCTTGGAGAAATTATTGATAAAAAGGAACATAGATTTTAACCTGAAAAATAGAACTGGAGCTGGAGTTGTTTCCTATTAGCTCTTGGAGCCTTTCTCTGAAGCTGAGGTCACAGGAAAGGGAGTTCCTAATAGCATCTCCATTTAATAAGATTGTAATAAGAGTAGCTATAGCTGAACATGTTCAGACCTATCTGTTGAAAATAAGCTCCAAAAATAAAGAAAGCCGAATAATATTCAATCCATTTTACGTTGTCCTGATCACAAGAATTGATTAATTCTAACTCTGAACATAACCCATAAAACTTCAAAAACAAAGCTTTAAACACTTGGAGTCCTTTAGAAAGGTTTCAGATTATTTCAGTAATTTGAAGCTGACCAGATATGAAATTTGCTTCAGTTCCATAGACTGTCATTGAACAAATGTTTTGAGCAAAATTTTGGAACCTCATACGTAACCATTTTGGTTCATTCATTTTCTAGTCATTTAGATGCAGAAAAGACAGCTTTCTCATGTATGTTTATCTATCTTATTAAATTCACTGAACAGCACAGCAATTATCAAAAGATGGCTAGAGGATCCAAAAGCTCAGTTCTCACACAATTCAAAGGGGCATTGATCAGTAACCACGAAATGCCAGAGCAAATACTGCAAGGTCCAGTATTCTGACCCACAATCCAAACTGATCATTGTCCCAACTCATGTCTCCATATTGAAGAAATCACAAAATTCTGAACTTCAAGATTCTGTTAAGGAATTAATCAGAACAAGGACTTCGTACAGGCCAGCCAGACACCAGTACGAGGAGCATTAGAAGACAGAGTGTTCTGACAAATAAAAGATGTATTGAAACAGGATGAGAAAAACAGATGAACCCTTGCCATCTAATAATGTTTCACTGGAAATATGTTATTGAATTATAGTACATATACATTGTATGGACCCTATACTCCGTAGATTTAGAAGAAAAAATGAATTAAGTAATTGATCTACCCTCAAGAGAAATTGAACATTATGGCCTCTAAGCTATAAAGAATATAAAAAAATGACTATAGTTTACTATTTCTGTGACAACACACTTAACTTGCTTCCCATGTACAACACACAAGTATAAGAGCATATGAATAAATAAATGAGATTACTCGCAAAAGCTTGCCTTCTCCAGCTGTGCATTTAAAAATGGAGCTCCAAAGAGCCATCATTGCCTGGACCGTGATTTACTTGCCTCTCGAAAGGACTTCAGAGCGTGGGGCATGCCAATCAATTTACTTTTCCCAAGAAATTTACATGTAGCATTTTATCTTCATGTTGGCACTGATTTAATCATGAAAGAGTATGCGACCCACTGCACATACATAAAAATCTTTTGCATTCGAAGAGCGCCATTTTGACAGCTGTTGGATGCAATCACAAAGAGGAGCGAGTATGTGAATCACTGCACATACACTCAGGAACCGGGTATTTCGTAACATCTCTTCCAGCTTTGATAGTCCTGAGTTCTGGTTGTCCTAAGGAGTCACGATGCAACTCTTTTATGATCCTGTTGAACTCAGCTCCAGGGAGAGAGGAATTTAGAAAATAAGGGAGCATGTGCCTTTTGTTTGGGGTTATATACTTCTTGTGTCCTGCATATGCCCTATGTCCCTGTAACAAAAACAAAACTTAAGTTTCCAAAATAGCAGCATAAACGCATTTCAGATTCTAAAAATCCAAAAATTAGACAAATGAATCATTTGCTGAAGTCGGCTAGAGAAGCATGTATACTTGCTTCTGCAATCAATAAAAAAAAGGTGGGAAAGGGAGAGAAAAGAGTGATGCTAGACTGTACCTGGATTGCATGACCCATGTTTCCACCATGAGATGGCATAAAAACATCACTGTTCTCTGAAACTATATAATCAATGGCAGCCATCAAGGAAGCTCTATTTGCAAATGGCTTCAGTTCACCAGGTAAGGCAAGATCTTCCTTGTTGTAGAAATGAGGAAATTCTCTGGTTAATGGTTGCAAAGCTTCTTTTCCACCAAGTGGTTGCCCTCCTGCCCAGTATATTCTTGTACTTCTTGGAGCTCCGAGAGCTTTAAGAAGCCTAAAACATTAACATGAAACAAAAATTTAACTTAAGAAATTGTTCGTATAGATGAAACTATTAAGTTGCCTCAATCCTCACACAACACCTTGCATAGGATTAAATTCTCACCTTGCAACCTCCATTGCATTCAAGGGGCAGAGACCAGCAAGCTTTCTTTCATGATAGGTCATGTTTGACCTTGCAGTAAGGAGTTCAGGTCGTTGTTTCCTCTCATTATTGATAATCTCATCGTATTCATGGCTCAAACCAGGTTGGCATCCAGTCCTCACCCACACATCCAACTCCATCCGTAGATGAAGAGCAAGATAGGGTCCTTTGCTCCGCATCCTCTCTGCAAGCTTGTTACCAAGCTCCAAAACTGGTGGCGCAAACCTTAATGCATTAAATGCCACCTGGACAAAACAATATGAGATCAGAACATCTACAATGGGAATCTGAATGAAGAACAGCATTTGACTGAATTTAAATTCACAAAATGATTTTGTTTTTGGCACAATTTTCACTGCTTATTTGAGCCAGATACATTTTTTTTTTACTTGGTTGGATGGAGAGGCACTTTGAGTGAATCATGCATGGCAAGTATCAAGCTTTTTGGTTAACTAAAGCATGAAAACCATGAATCTAATGATAAAAACTAAATACCAGATACATCTGACAATACCTTGCATCGAAGTTTCTGAAGATCGGAAGGAAGATCTTTAGAAAGTCTTGAATCCAAACCACGTAAAAGTAAAACACCTTCTCTGTTAAGCTGCAGAACCAAAAGAAACCCCTAGTAAGACCCACTATGCCAATTGGTATCTGCTGGAGCACAATGATGTTGATCAAATGTGAAATGACAACTCCCATGATGATACATTAAACATGCTAAAAAAATTATAGACAAAAGGAGAATGTGTTTTGATATTAAAATCAGCTACACCTTGAATTGGTCACTCTTTGAAGCTAGTGAATCAAATGTACAGGCAAAGAATCTAGCATCCAAAATGCCATCCAGCAAACAAACAGAACCATCCAATAATTATGAGACCAGAACCAATTAATATAACTGGGACTGCCAGACTGCAATTAGTGACAACAAAATTATGAAGTTTTCCAACAGATCTCCTCTTCTATTTTTTTTAAGCCTCCTCCTAGAGTTGCAGCCATTTGGTAAGTCACTATTGTAATCCTCATTATCAATTAATAGAATTCTCTCCCAACAACCAGAACACAATACTCCAAATCCAAATAAAGCAAGGAAAAAGGCAAAAAGCAGACATACATGCTCTATAATGCCTTACCTAATTGTGGGCCATTATGCCTAGTTACAAACTATCAGCTGCCAGCCTTATCTTATTTGCCTAAATCTTCCTCTGTTTTCCCCCTCATTTACCAAATCAGCATTCCAAAGTGAACAGCAAACGAATACAAAAATCCTTTTACTCCAAACAACAAATTGAGCAAAATTGCAAAGCAACAACAAATACAAAGAAGATAAGTAATCGCTCTATGACAAAAGATACTGAGAAGTAATTCTCACCCTTTTAAGATAACGTGCACGAATCCATTGAGGGGAGACATGGAGTGGAGTTCGGCTCTCAACCACCGGCCTTGTGGTTATATGAGTTGATGGTAATGACGAAACTATTCTCACATCATTTGCTAAAACTCTCTTGAAGTGCTCCAAATCAAATATATCAGAAAATTCACTGCACTCAACATATAAAATCAAAATTACAAAAGTTAATTAACCAAAAAGCATTTATGGACAACAAATTTAGTTTGCATAACCTATGATACAAAATGGGAATTGCAGAATTCAGTCAAAATGCGAGAAATTAATAAATTGGAGGAAAAACAAACAAACACAGAATTAAAAAGCCAAGAATTCCTCATCATGGAGCAATTTGGCTTTGAGTAAACACAATATCCATTAAAGTAAAGTAAAAACAATATTAAAGACAAAGGAAAGTTCTGTTTTCAAAACTATTCCAAACACATGAAAAAAGGACTTCCTTGTTTCCAAAAAATGTAGCTGAAAAGGCTCTGTTTCTCAGTTATTCTTCCCTTTGCTAAACAAATGATATAACAGTAACACCAAAAACTCAAGACAGTATTTCTTTTTATCAATAAGCATAAATGCAGCTGCAGCCATTAGGTTTAGCAAAACTAGAAAAAAATTTAAAGAAAAAAAAAGCTCCATAACATGTTAGTTTTTTACCTTTCATCTCCCCAAATGACATTGACTTGCAAAATGGGAACAACCAAAGCAGCACCAAGAATCCTTGCAATCACCACAGCATCCACAATCTGATTCCTCTGCTGATTCATTCCACCAGAAACCACAACTAGCAAATACTTTCTTCTATTCTTAACAATCAGCTCACTCCATCTGCTATACTCCCTACTAAACTTTAAACAAGGCTTATAACCCAACCCATCAGGTTGTTTCCAAAACTCACTCTCCTCTTCAACCCCATCAGACTTTCCACCCTGAAAATCAACCGCACCTTTCAAGGACTCATCTTTTACTTCATTTGAACCAAAACCCACCTCAGATTTCAGCTCCCGAGCATCCACAGACCCAACTTCTTGATCTTTTATATCATTCTTTTCACCATTTGAAACAAAACCAAGCTGTGATCTTGTAGTTAACTTCTTAGAGAAAGAGTCTTGCAGCTGTGGCTGACCAGTCACACAAGGGTAAGGAGAAAATGGTACTAAAGGGTCAAGATTGTACGATAACTTTAACAAACCAAGAAAACAAAAAAGAAACAAAGCCAAGAACCAAAATCTTGGACTCCTATACAAGTTCAACCCAATAAACCTGTTTCGTGATGGTTTCTTTGGAGAAAGAAGCAGAGATTGCAAAGAAGAAGAAGATAAGGAATTGATAATTTGTGATGGAACTGAAATGTAAGAAACTTTCTTTGCATTATTCTTTGACTTTGCCATTAAAGAATAACTGAACTTTTGCTTCTCTTGATAACGAGAGAGGCAGAGAGCCCTCTTTTTCTAAAGAAATGGTAGAAGAGTGAGAAGAAATGCTCTGTCTTAGAGAGAGAATGGGGCGGCGGGAACGCGAAGACGGGGCAAAAAGGGCTGTCTGTCCACGCGTTGCAGTTGTCAGAATGGGAAGAAGAAGAAAAATGTGTCGAGGACGGTTCCGTGGAGGTTCATTTAAGGCTGTTTGTTTACGTGGTTGTTATATATATATATATATATATATATATATATATATATATATATATAAGTGAGAATTTGTTTAATTTAATTTTCGTTAGTTAAGATTAATGATGTTTTAAGTTGGAGATTAAAGGATTATTTATTTTGATTAACTTTTTTTATTTTGTTATAATGACATGTTAGTTAGTTTTTGGGCTTATGTTACACTCTAGTTTTAAAATATTTTTTATTTTTAATATCAATAAATAATAATAAAATATTAATTTAAATTTTAAAAAATTTTAAAAAACTATAATCTAACCTCACTTTGTATTTTATGTCTCAGTTGGTGTTTAAGAGTGTAATAATAATTATTTTTTAAAATATTTTTTTACATATTAAATTAATATTGAATTTGATAATATTTATATATTATCTATTATTTATTGGATAAAATAATTATCCATCTAATAAAAAAATTATTCATTTCAATATTAATACCTACCTCCATAATACGATTTAGATGCTACGGAGTGATATTCTCACCGTGTAAAAAAAAGTGATATTTTTTCTTAAAAGGAAAAATATTTAGAAAAATAGAAATGAGAAAACTTAAATTTAAAAAAATATTGATATTATTTATTAATATCAATAAATAATAAAAAAATATTAATTTAAATTTTTTAAAAAAATTAAAAACTACAGTCTACCCTTACTTTATATTTTATGTTTTAATGGGTGTTTGGGAGTGTAGTAAAAATTATTTTTTAAAATATTTTTTATTTAAAAATATATTAAAATAATATTTAGATGCAAGAGGGTGAAATTTTCACCGTGAAAAAATTGTGATATTTTTTCAATAAAAGAAAAAAAAGTTATAACAACATACACCATAGAAAGGAGGAAACTTTATGAATTCTACCTAAATATATATGGATAGATCGTAATATATGCATTTCAGGGCAAAACTTACCTACCATACATTATCAAATACACATATATTATATTTTTTTTATAGATTTGAATGTGAAATTAAGGTTAAATGGTGGTTTTTTTTTATGTAATTGATAAAAAAAATTATTTTTTCAATCACATAAAAATAGTTTTTAATTTCCTACACGTGCTTTAAGATGACGAAGTTAATATATTTTCAAACAAACTTTTTTTGACCAGCATCCACTTACAAATTTCACATGAGTTAGAGACACGGAGCACACGTGTTTAATGATGGATTGCTGGTTAAAATCTATGGATGAGTATTGTGATTTTTTAGGATTTATTTTAGGGTTTTTTTTATTTTTTATAGGATAATGAATAGCTTGTAGTTACTATGAAGTTATTGAATTTAGGTTAAGTTACATGGTAAAGTCTAAGTTCTAGCAATAAATTTTATAATTAACAGATTGATTTAAATCAAATCAAAACAGCGTTGTTTTAGAATTTTTTAAAAAAAATAGATTTTAAAATATATATGTTTGGTTAAAATAATTGTGAGATTTATTTATTTTATTTATCAAACTGGTTTTTCTATGATTAGGTAAAAAACAGAAATTATTAAGAGTAAGTAAGGAAATACATAATAGAAACCAAACTTGGGCAATAGCCAATCTACTCTCGGATTAGGTGAAGAAATCATAACAACAGCAGATTGCAAAATAATGGTTAGGTACTTTAGATAGTGATAATTGTCATTTCGAGAGAGACTAATTGTGGCCATCTTATCATTTCTTACAGCAATGTGTACTGGATTAAACTCCTCCAAAATTAGGGTTTCTAAATATTGGATTAGGTAATGAACACCAAAAATAAAGATTATATTTAAAATTCTCTGATGGAACAAATCAAATTTGCTCGTGATAAATTAAAAAATTAAACCCAATCAGCAGACGCATTGGGACCCGTCCAATAATTTCTTATGACAATGTGGAAGTTGATTAAAAGTATGTTTGGTAGTATGGTTGCGGTTGCTTTTCAAATAACTTTTCGTGCCGAAATGCATGTCAATGATGTTTTTTTATTTTTAAAAAATTATTTTTGACATCAGCACATCAAAACGATCCAAAACATACAAAACATATTAAATTTTAGCAAAAAAATAATTTTGAATTTTTTGGAAACGCGGTTTGCACCGCGTTCCCAAACGATTTCTTAGCCTCCTCTACAGCTATATAGAGCAATTAAAACGGGATTAGAAACCATCTAGTAGATGGCTCAGTGATAAGAGTTTAGGACTAAGGGGTTTGTTCCTCCTGTGATTTCAGGTTCGAACCCTGTGGTTGCTAATATAATAGCCACTGGAGACTTACATGGTCGTTAACTCCAGGGTCCATGAGATTAGTCGAGGTGCGCGCAAGCTGGTCCAAACACTCACGTTAATAATAATAAAAAAAACTGGATTAGGTCATAAAAAACCAAAAAAAAAACAACAACTATATATTTATAATTTCCTAGGTAAAAAATCATAATTGCTCATGATAAAATCAAAATATGAATAAAATCAGCATGAACCATTGTGCCATCCCTCCCTCCTAGCAGAGAATTAGAAGGGTAAATGTCAATTATTGTTAGTTGGCTTGGTTCAAGAATTTATTCCACTCTTCCAATATACAAAAATTTACTAATTTAGCTGACAAAACAGTGTACTACATGTTTCTCTGGTTTGTTTTTTGTTTTTTTTTAATCAACACATGGCCCGGTGGTATAGCTATCTGACATTCTGACCAAGTCAAGTCTCCCCTTCATTGAATATGAAGAACTTTGCATTTATAAGATCATTGAAGAATTCGCTTCCCTTCTTTCTTCAATTAAATCATTTATGATATTTATCATCTAAAATTCGGTAAATCTAAATAAATTAAAAATATATATGAATATAAATAATTTTAAACCCGATCGGATAAATATAAAGAATTAAAAAAATTATATGAATTGATCCATCAATCTAAAAAATTTTAAAATTATTAATTTAAAATAAAAAAATTAAAAAACGTGTTTTTTTTCCCTGCAGATAGAGACATGCTATAAGTTAACAACTGTAACCCAGAAAAAGGATAAATGGTTCAAAATTTGAAATGCAATTACTGAGAAGCTGGGGAAAAGAAGAGAGAAAGGACAGTGTGTTGCATCTCGCGAATGAGTAGTGCTAGAGGTCGTGTCTTGTTGTGCAAAAGCCAGCTGTACCAATAAACATTTTTTGCAGTGAGCAAGCACGTGACGTGCCGCCACTCAACTATTACAGCCTGTGATGTCTTGTTCTGTCCACCTCCCTATTAAAAATTACGTACTACTCTCTAGCCCAATTATTTTTTCTTCAATTGACAGCTGGCATCCTCTTCCCTGTCCATGCTGGCACCTCTTATACTTGTCAGATTGGGACCTCTCATTGCTGCCACGCGGGTCCAATGCTGCTTCTTTTGTTTCGGGGTTCCCTCAAACTACTTTAGTCCTAGGTACAGGGTGGAGTTGAGAGTAGGTTTTAATAACTGTTTGAAATTTTTTGAATTTTTTTTTATTTTTTTACTTTAAATTAATTTTTTAATATTTTTAAATTATTTTGGTATGCTAATATTAAAAATAAATTTTTTAAAAATAAAAAAAATATTATTTTGATATATTTCCAAGCGAAAAACACTTTGAAAAGCAATAACTACTTACTTCCAGACACCTCTTAGAGTATGTTTGGCAGTGTGGTTGCGATTGCTTTTCAAATAACTTTTCATGCCGAAATACATGTCAATAATATTTTTTCATTTTTTAAAAATCATTTTTGACATCAACACATCAAAACGATCCAAAACATACAAAATATATTAAATTTTAACAAAAAAATAAATTTGAATTTTTTGGGAACGCGGTTTGCACCGCGTTCCCAAACGGTTTCTTAATCTTCTTAGATGTGTGTCTTGCGATATGTTATGTGCTATATTAATATTTTTTTAACTTAAAAAAGGTTTGGGTGATGACACTGTTTAAAAAATAAAAAATAAAAATTAAGACTCAAATTATTAATTTCACTGGGTTAAATAAGTCTAGTTAATTTAATAATATGATTAAAAAAACTATAATAAATAAAATTAAATTTTCTGGCTATAATTAATTATAAAAAATAAGCTATCAATATCATACTCAGGAGAAGAAGAAAAAAAAGCATGTTGAAGACTTATTGTCACCCTGTCGTGGACATCGCCTCACCTCCAGATAGAGTTCGCCGAGATGGTTCTAACACCACTATGAAAAGTTGCACGATGACATCGAAACACACATCGTAATAGTAACGACTAAAAGCAAACCAAACAAGATATTATGAAGTGAGCTTTTCATGCTTATATTTAATCGATTAATTTAATTTAATTCAAAAATAATTTTTTTTAATAAAAGCTAAATTCAACAAAGAACAACAAATAAAAAGACTCGAGATAACCTGAGTTTTTTTCAAAATCAATGAAAAATATTATTGAAAGCAAATAATAAAAAATTATGGAGCCTAATCTCTAATTAAATAAATATTGAAGGATAAAACCGAAAAAAGATTAAAAAAAGAGGGGGAAACCAAGTAAACCCGAGCAAATCATGAAATCTTAGACTCGAATTCAATCAATGAGCTCAATTCCCAATCAATTTAATGTTGAAGGATGAAATAAAAAAAATATTAATCAAGAAAATTTGCTAGAGTAAAAAAAATAGCAATCAAAATAATGAATATCAAATTAATGGGAAAAAAACTAAAGGAGGATGAAATCATGAAAAAAAAAATCAATTTTAAAAATTATCTCAAAGAAAACAAATAGAAATAAAAAAAATAAAGATAAAATCTTGATAGGTGAAAAAAATTGAAGGAGGATGAAATATATAAATAAAATCCAATTTTATAAATTATTTTAAAATAAAACAAATAGCAATTAAAAAAAAAACAAAGATCAATTCTAAAGGAAAAACAAATAGAAGGGTTGCTTTGAAAATTTAAAGGGTGAAATGTGAAAATCAAGGAGAAGAGAGAAAA
>Ga0307518_10003627_pt1 | contig 11106 bp, 8 predicted proteins | sample 25_EM_MG_FD_203889 | JGI IMG/M metagenome (GOLD analysis project Ga0307518, IMG submission 203889) | Populus trichocarpa ectomycorrhiza microbial communities from riparian zone in the Pacific Northwest, United States - 25_EM | ecosystem: Host-associated > Plants > Roots > Unclassified | place... | reverse complement strand
ACAAACCAAAAAGGAGTCCTCGATCCGGTCCCATATTTACTGTTCTGACACTTCAGTTGTTCGTATTGAACCAGTCTTTCCCACCTACAGCCAAACCACTATGAATTCCCGCGTTTGCCACGCTCTTTTCAAAGAAAAGTATACCTGAAAATAACGGAACTTTACTTGTGAGAGATTCCATACCTTCATTTTCAAGGCAACTGCACTTTGGGTGTGGCTATCTTGTTTCTCGGGAGGTGTTTGTTTGTTTGAGAAGTTGTTTTTTGAAAATTATTTTTTAAATTTGTTTTTATTTTTGTTTGTTATTTAAAAAATTGATTAATGGAAAATATTTTTCAGTCAAAGAAAAATTTGATTTGATTTTTAGAAAAATATTTTTTTTTTATTTTGGGTAAAAACCACTTTTCAGAAGTTATGAAAAATTTAGAAATATCATATTATTTGCTGATTATATCAAATTTATTCCTCAAACTTTTGATCGATCTATATTTTGTTTAAATATTTTTTTTAATTTATCCCTTAAAATTTGATTTAATTTTATTTTATTTTTATATTAACTTTGGTTCTTATTTTTATGATTGTTATTTGCTTTTCTCTTATCATTTTTTTTAAATAAAATTTTTTATCTATCAAATTTAGTCCCTATTCTTTTGATTGTTACTTATTTTATTTGAAATAATTTATGAAATTGTAATTATTATTATTTTAATTTCATTATCTTTTAATTTTTTTATTTGTTAGATTTGATCTCCATTATTTTGATTATTATTTATTTTATTTGAGATAATTTATGAAATTAGATTTTTTTTCAATTTAATTCTCATTCAACTTTTTAATTTTTAAGATTTGTTCCTCATTATTTTAATAAACTTGAAAAAAAAATATTAATAAGCTATTTTCCAGCTCATTTTCCATAACATAACCAAACACTAGAAAGTGTTTTCCAACTTATTTTCCATGACACTATCAAACATTGAAAAATAATTCACTTTCCAGGGATTCATTTTTCAAGGAAACTATTTTTCAAAATGAAACTACTTTCCAACAAACAAACGGGTCCAATTCAATAAATATTTTCCAGTTGGCTGATTTTCGAGTTAAAGCTGTATTATTTATTTATTATATCCCTTTACAATATGCGGCATGTTTTTATTATGGGATGTGTTTTGTAGGTTTTTTTACGCCTGCTTTAACTAATTAAACTTTAAATTTGTCATGTAATTGTTCTTAATTTTATAAAACGAGTTTTTGATTTTTTTTTAGTCTTTTTTGTAACGAAAACTATAAATCAACTGTATTAATAGTTACACTCAAGGTTGTCAATTCCGTTTCGGTAGGTGTTTTGTTTTTTCAATTGGAACGGAATGTTTCAGTTTCGGAGTGTTTCGGCGTGCTGTTTCGGGGTTATACTGTTCATATATATATATATATATATATATATATATATATATAACAAACATAATTCATAATTCAAATTCAAGATAAATTAATTATAAATTATGCAATACAAACACAATGCCAAACAAATATAATTTTAAAATTTAAAATATTTCTAAATAGTCAAGATTAAATAGATCTTTAACTTAAAGTAATTCAACTTAAACAAAATATCAAAATATTATGAAAGTAAAATGTTTTAACACAAATATTTTAAATATAAAGTTAGGTCAATGTTATCAAAGCTAATGGAATCTAAAGCATCCTTTGTTTTGATCAAATTTCTACAAAGTATAAACATGAAAAAAACAACATGAATATAAATCATATATATTAGTGATAAATCTAATTTTAAAACATTAATATCATTTTTAATGAAAATAGTAATAATAATTTTCAATATTATTATCAATATCATTATTATTGAAAATAGTAATGAAAAAGAGCTTTTTATAATTAGGTGGTTTAATTAATTAAATTGAACAAGGTTCAATTTCATTCAATGGCTTTTTAAGAGCGGAACGGAACATATGGAATGAAACCGGAACGTTCCGGGCGGAATTTAGCCGAAAAATCCGGAACGGACCGAGATTTAAAATGAGATGAAATTTGTTCCGTTTTGTTCCGTTTTTTGAATTGGTATGGAATGTTTCGGCCATTCCGGGCGAAACGGAACGGAATTGACAACCTTGGTTACACTTTTATAATAATACCTCAATGTGGTATTATTATGAAAGTGTAACTATTGTTCGTTAAATCTTCTGTATGATTGGATAAGAAGGATGAGTACCCTCATCGTCGTACATACTTGGAAAAAAAATTGTGTTTGAAAACTTATGCTTAATAAATCTTTGTTGTAGGACCTTTGTGTATCAGCGGGCCAAGAAGTTAGGTTGTAGGCAAACTTCAAGATTCAAAACTTTTGTTGTACATATAATTAATTTTGTAAACTAAACTAAAAGCTCTTTTTATTATCTCTTCTTTCTTAATGATATTGTTTTATCTATGTTCGGATTTATGTAATGAAATTCTTAAGTAAAATATTATAATGCAAGTCGATATATATCTTCGCATAAATTCTCATGGTGTGTATAAATCAAATACTCATGTTTTATACTAGATATCAATTTCAATTCAAATAAAATAAAATGCATATATAGGTAGTAAAAGAATTTAATTAGAGACTTAGTAAGGTAGCATAGCATGTGCATGATAAAAAAAAACTTAAGATACGTGTTTAGATTTTGCGTTCTCTTTCTATGTAATTCAAGTTAATAGGTATATGAGATTGAATATATTTTCTTTCTTAACATCTATTTATATTTAAGTTCTTGTGAAATGGACATGATGAAATTATCGAAAAGTGAAATATGTATACATAAGTTTGGGATTGATTTATGGTTGAAATGATATGGACTAAAGTGTAAGACAAATGGATTATGTCGTGATAATGATTGTGAAATGGATGATACAGCCGATAACTTAATATGTCCACTTATAAAGGAAACTTTGTAAAATTTTCAATAGAATTACTTATAAATAAAGGAGCATGATTATGTGTATAAATAAACACAAAAAAAAATTGCCATGATTATGTGACGACATAGATGAAGCCATAGGTGCCGACATACCTTGGTCCATAATTGATGTCCAAGCATGGTATTCCATGTTACTATGAAATTTTTTGACAGAAGTCATCTTCTGTTGTAGTGATAAAATATGGCCATTTCTTTTTTTTTATTTGCTCTTTCAGTGTCTGAATTGATGAACTATGAGGTGTTGACCCCATCGTGTAGGATTGTGATGAAGGATGATTTTCCCGATCAGTTCTATATCTTGAAATCATCTTCTTTTTATAATTTTCCTACAAGAAAATTCAATGTAATAATAAATTCATTTTAATTTTAAATAATAATTAAATTACATAAAAAAAGTACTTACAATAACTTTTTTAGACTTGTTATCTATGAAGGTTTCAGGTTGCTTAGCACTCTGATGCTACACCGAAAACACATCATCCCATAGAGGTTCTTTTCCGCTTGCCTTTTCTTGTTATCAACCAAAAAAAAATATTAGAAAATATAAATATAAAAATTTCAAGTTCATTATAACAAAAAAATAATAATAATCCTTGTCACGCTAGCTCGGTATGATCTCTCTCTCTTTCTCTTAACTTTTGCTAAATCATTTATCCACGCTACATTGCATTACTAACATGTTTTATAATAATAATAATAATAATAATTAAAACATTAATCATGAACTTAAAATATGATGTATATTAGATGATATTTTTTTAAAATATTGATACAGTGAAATATTGAATAACATTGTTTTATATATATAAAAATAATGATATATTACATCGATCCGAGTTAAACTATCACATCTAAAACCTTCGAGTTTAGAAATTATGAAGTAAAAATCTCAAAATTTTAGTTTAATTTTTCAACATCTAATATGGGGAGCTTCTATTCCGGTAAAATTTTCAGTGAACAGAAGGAAAGTATTTTTTAACTTTTTCAAGAATATGTATTGAGAGAGAGAGAGAGAAAACAGAGGATCCAAATGTGAATAAATTTGAGATAAAGGACTCAACTGAATTATATGTACAAAATTGGACTCAAATACTAAGCTGGGAGACTCCACCATTGACCTGACCCTATTATCTTATATGTTTTGAATTTTCAACATTGTAGTTCCAAGTTTTTACCGTAATTCGACAAGCAATTCTGTGTTTTTGAGGTTGGTAAGTCTTCAAACCAAACAAGGAGTTCCATGTGACCGAGTCTGTTGCCTTTAGTGATAGCCAAACAGTTCAAGACTTCCACGAGTCTTTGCAAGATTTTCAAAAAATGGGAGACCAGACCATTTATTGCGTAGAAATTAGGCAGGTAGAGAGTAGACCAACAGAAAAGTCACCATTTCACTCGGAGATTTCCCACCCAATACCTGTGCCATGCTTGAAACTATAAGGAATCCTACTGAGTACTGCCACTCAATAAAAATCACAAAGAGAAAGTGAGGTTCTGCAATGGCAATGGCTATGGCAGCATCAAAATTGCTTTTCTTTTTTTGTCCCATTTTCATTTACCTCCTTGTCCTCTCTATTGCACAAGCAGATCCACTTTATCACTTTTGTTCAAAAACTGGTAACTTCACTAACAGTAGTGACTACAAATCAAACCTCAATAACCTTCTTTCCTCCTTCTCTTCCAATACCAAAATCGACTATGGGTTTTACAACGACTCGTATGGCCAAAACAATGACAAAGTTACCGCAATTTCACTCTGTAGAGGAGATAAAAAGCCCGAAACCTGCCGAAGTTGCATCACTAATTCTAGTCAAGTGCTTACACAACTCTGTCCAAACCAAAAGGAGGCCTATATATGGTATGATGATTGTATGTTAAGGTATTCAAACCGTTTCATAGTAGGCAGTATGGAATTCGGGCCTCACTTTTGGATGTACAACGTGAATAACGTGACCGACGAAAAAGAGTTCTATGAGAAGCTAAATGTTTTGTTAGGCAACCTTACAAATTTAGCAGCATTAGGTGATTCACGAAGAAAATTTGCAACAGGAAATGCGACCACGGAAAACTCTCAACAAAAAATGTATGCACTTGTTCAGTGCACTCCTGATTTGACTCGGCAGCAATGCAGCGATTGCCTGAATCAAGCGATCAAATTGATTCCAACATGCTGTTCTAAGAGTCAAGGAGGGAGGGTGGTTTCACCTAGCTGTCACTTTCGATACGAAAAGGACCCTTTCTATGAACTTGTAACCACGACACCGCCGCCATCTCCAGCGCCACTTTCAGTCCTTCCACCGCCACCACAAGCAACTCCAGCGCCTCTTTCAGTCCTTCCACCGCCACCACAAGCAACAGCAGATGCAGTGCCACCAAGAGCCAGTACCGCGGCTAAAATAGGTACTGCAGTAATCATTACAGAATATGTTCTGTTAACAAATATGGTAAAATTTTAACTGCTTCCAAATTTAATTCAGTTTTGATAAAATGCTCTAATCACATGCAATTTTCTGATCTTTTTGCAGCCAAAACATCGGCCATAGTTCAAACTACCATTGCCAACGTTTTGCCAATATTGCTACTTCTATGGTCCTTACAGCATGTATGAGCCGCTTGACAGATAGCAAGTCATCTACATCATGTTCACTTTCTTATTTTGCAGCCCTTTCTTCCTCGGATTAAAACAATAAATATAGTTATTGTCTGTATTTATTATGGACACAATAAATATAAATTTATCGTTGATTGGACAAACAGTTTTTATTTATTTTGAAGTTTCTCTATGAGAATCGTTGTTTTCACTTCTGGTAGTTTTATTTTGATGAGGATGATTGTTGTAAGCATTGTATTGTAGCATTTCTGAGTTATTATATTGTGTTTGAATCAAGGATCTCTTGTTTATTTCCTTTATGAAATTATACCTCTTGTGATGGGAAGAATTGTATGACAAAATAACTCCAAGGGGATTAATTGCATTTGCATTAATTATGAGGCTTGAGGGAACTGGGAAGCTCTAGTGATATATTATCTATATGGTTGTTGGGCTTTTAGCTCAAGTTTCTTAAAAAAGTTCGTTCTTTTAGTTTTCAAACTCCAGCGGGGCCAATCCATATTCTTACTCGATTGAATTGATTCGGCGACTTGCTGACTTGAAATTTGATTTGGGAGGGTTTGTTTTTAATTTTTATACCAAAATGACATTGTTTATTTAAATAAAAAAAAATTCTTGAAAGGATATTGTTTTAGGGTTTTTTAAATTATAATATGGGTTAACTTGACAACTTTTAGATCAACTCGCTCAACCCTTAACCTTAGTCTAGGGCTGTATCAGCTCCTGAACTGGTCTGTCTTTCATCATCATGAGAAAGAAATGTGCTGGTCAGAACAAACCAGTGAAGCTCCAGGAAATGCTTTTTGTTCATGTTAGGAAAAGCGGAAACTCATATGCAGATTTATTAGAAAAAAAAATCTCTGCCATTCCTTCTGATCTCATTGCAATGGTCAATCTGTAATTTAAAATGATATTTATAGAGATCCCTGTATTTAATTTAGAATGATTAATTCAATTTTATAGAAATCCCTGCACATAACTTAAAACGTTGCATAGAGTTTGCTTAGCCTCCATTTGCTATTCTGTTTTGAATGGGTTTGGTTAAAATTTGAAAAAAAAATTTAAATTTTTTTTTTATATTTTTAAATATTTTTGATATGTTAATATTAATAATTTTTTTAAAAAAATATTACTTTATTATATTTTCAAGTAAAAAATATTTTTAAAAGTAATCAATACCTCTTATAATAAAAAGAGTTTGAGTGAATTATTGATGAGAAATTCATAAACTTTGAAAGAACAAATAGATATGAACTTTCAAAAACAACAAAGAAAATCAACATACGTCTCTTAATGTTTGCTTTGGTTCCATGCACTTCCTAACCTATATTTGTATATAAAAAAAAAACTCTCAAAGGTGTAGTTAATTTGATAAGTTCTAGATTTGCTTTTTAGAGATCTCCAGTTTGAGTTTCACAAATCTTAGGGTCATTACAGGCTTTAATGGTCGTTAACTTCAGTGTCTGTGAGATTAGTTAAGGTACACGCAAGCTGACCCGAACACCCCGTTAATAATAATAATAAAAAAAACAAAAGAAATGAGTGAAGCATTGAAGGCATAGGATGGGTTAATTAAGGAGATATAGCTAATAATATTTAATGTGGCTGGAGGATATACGAGGGTGGTCAACGATTACATCATTTAATTTATTTGATTATTAAAGATTGTGTAGGTAGACAAAAATGAAAAGAAAAAATGACCTCTAATTTTAACAATTATTATGTCGAAATGTCAAAGTTTTTATTTGATTATAAAATAATATTTTTGGTTTTGAATTTCCAACACTGCTGTGGGCAATCTTGTCATTCCAATTTATTTTTTTGACGAAGTGGACAAACAATTATGTGTTTCTCTAAGAATATTCATATTGACAAGTCTTCAAACCAAACAACACTGCATGTGAGCGAGTCTTTTGTCTTTTTGTGATAGGCAATGTGTTCGAAGGAACAAGTTTTCTCAACTTCGGTGAGAAAACAATTTTTCTTTTGAGGTATTAAGGAAATTATAGAGGTAACCTAAGAAAAAAAAATATTTGACAAAGCCCTCTCACCTCACATTCAAGAAAATATTATTGAATCCACTTTTTATATCCGGAAAGCCCTTAACTGTAAGTTAAAAGGATAATTAAATTAAAATATTATAAAATTAAATAGAGCATGTAAAATTGGCTTGATTATTTTTAGTTCTTGAATAATATTGGTTTTACTATTTAATTTAAATCAATTTTGTCTTGAGCTTCTATGTTAATATTCTTTTTTTTTTTTTTTCGAAGTCTGTCAAATTCGGTGAGGATACCACCATATCTTTAAGACTAACTTATTGAGACATTTTAGTTCGAAGAATTCCAATATTCTTGTATGCACAAGCCAGATTTATTTTGAATAATTCCCAGATGTTCGATAATTAGGAAGATCATTTCATATCACTATACCAGATTCAGAGGCAGGCAAAAAAACCGATGGCTTCTTCCAGATTGTTTTTTTCTCTCTGTCTTCTGTTCGTGGAAGTTCTGGCTCTAGCTAAGGCACAGCAGCCAGTAGACCAGCCTAAGATGTCATATCACGACTGTGTAGGAAAGGGCAACTACACCACGAACAGTACTTACCAGGCAAATCTCAATCAACTCCTCACCTCTATCTACACCAACACTGAAATAAACAATGGCTTTTACAACTTTTCCAACGGCCAAGACGCGGACACAGTCTATTCAATTGCACTTTGTAGACCGGATATCAGTCCTGATGCCTGCCGCAGTTGCATAAGAAATGCTAGTGATTCCCTGGTAAGACTCTGTCCAAACTTCGTGGAGGCAATTGGAGGGTTAGATGATTGTACGGTACGCTACACAAACCGCTCCATATTTAATCGCATGGAGAAAGGACCTTATTTTTGGGTGTATGATGATCGAGTTAATGTCTCTGATGTAGTCGGGTTCAATCAGTCACGGATGACCTTGTTAGATAGGCTGAGAGATGAAGCAGCAGCAGGGGATTCTCGTTACAAGTATGCAATGGATCAAATAGCTGCCCCAGCCCCAAACTTTCAAACAATATATGCACTTGTACAGTGTACTCCTGATTTATCTGCTTCGGAATGCAGGGATTGCCTGTATAATGCTTCAGGACTTATTCCAAAGTGTTGTGATGCAAGACAAGGAGGAAGAGTTATTTATCCAAGCTGTAATTTTAGGTATGAAATAGACCGTTTCTATGACCCTTCGATTAATTCAATCCCGCCACCACCAGATTCAACTTCGACTAATACAGTTCCATCACCACCAGCTTCAACTTCACAAGGTATGGAATACTTTTCTTCAACTATTTTGAATTTGAGTATGTGGATTTAGGCTGTTAAAGATTCGATTCAATTAAGGATCTATTCCCAGCAATTTAGAAGTTAACCTTTTGATATTGACTTAAATTACTCTGTTACTAGTTAGTTATTAGACAAATCTATAAATTCAGCCTAAACATGTGTAAATCAGATTTCATTTCTGGTATGTAGGAAAGAAGGGCATGAAGAGAAATGTCCTCATCATCATTTCCATGGTTCCGATAGCTGTTTCTGTGATTCTTATAGTTTGCGTCTGCATCTTCTTAAGAGCTAGGAGGAAGCAGAAGGGGGAAGAGGAAGAGGAAGAGGAAGCTAAAGGTAATTTCTGAAGTTATTTGGAAGGTTAAGGACATAACGCGAAGCTTTTTAGCCTCTCAGAGTCCTCTTTTTATTGCTTACCATTCCTACACTCGAACTGAAGCTTTAAATTGCTGATGTTATGATAATTGATGGGAAATTCGGCTAGTGTTAAAATTCACCATTTTTACATGAAGATATGTTTCATTCAAGCTCTTCAGAGAAGCAGCCTTTTCATTTGCTTATGCGTTAGCATTGCTTTGTTGTAGATTTAAATGAAATGGAAGATGTAGAATTGCTCCAACTTGATTTTGGCACTGTCAGAGAAGCAACAGGTAACTTCTCTGAGGATAATAAACTTGGACAAGGAGGATTTGGTGCCGTGTACAAGGTAAAGGAAAATCAATTGTCTGTCAAATATGATTCAATTTGAGACATTTGGTAATTTTGGACTAGATTCAATTTGTTCTAAACATTTCTGATTTTGACATGATTCCAGGGCACTCTGACGAGTGGACAAGATATAGCTGTAAAGAGATTGTCTAGGACATCAGGACAAGGAGAGATAGAATTCAAGAATGAGGTCATGTTAGTTGCCAAGCTTCAGCATCGGAATTTGGTTAGACTCCTGGGTTTCTGCTATGAGAAAGAAGAAAGGATTCTTGTCTATGAGTTTCTCCCCAACTCGAGCCTCAACAACTTGATATTTGGTATATTCGTCATTTGATTCCTTGATCAAGTTTGAACATGTAATCTCCATCGTGAGTTCAAGTAATTGATCTAGTTCTAGTTGATTTGCAGATCCAGTCAAGCGTGTACTTCTAGATTGGGAAACCCTCTACGAAATCATAGATGGCATTGCAAGGGGGCTTCTTTACCTACATGAAGACTCTCGACTACGGATTATTCATCGTGATCTCAAAGCTGCTAACATTCTGCTAGATGAGAACATGAATCCAAAAATCTCAGATTTTGGAATGGCAAGAATGTTTGCTATGGATCAAGCTCAAGATAGCACGAGTAGAGTAGTTGGGACCTTGTGAGTATATACTGCCAGTCTGCCACAAATTTTCAAATTATAATAAATTGATTGGAAAAAAATGAAATAATTTATAGTAGATTTTCTGCAGCCATTGTTTAAACTAGAATTAATCCAAATCTGATGTTTCCATGCAGCGGGTATATGGCTCCAGAATATGTTATCCGTGGACATTTCTCAGTTAAATCAGATGTATATAGCTTTGGTGTCTTAGTTTTAGAAATTGTTAGTGGTCGAAAGATTGGTGGCAGGGGCATAGGAGACGAAGGAGAGGACCTTCTAACCTATGTAAGTATCAACAGTGCTTAATTTTATTGATTCTGTTTGAATAATGTGCATGAACTTTATCTAAATTTTTGCAGTCATGGAGAAAATGGAATGATGGGACACCTTTAGACATAATAGATCCTACCTTGAATGATGGTCCAAGAAATGAAATTATGAGATGCATCATCATCGGATTACTCTGTGTTCAGGAAAAAGAAGCCCTCAGACCAACTATGGCTCAAGTTTCTATGATGCTTAGTAGCTACTCTGTCACTCTCGCAGCACCCTCAAAACCTGCATTTTTTATGCACAGAGAAGACTCGTTTCCGTCACCGGTGAATGCTTCAAGGTTAATTGAGTCGGATGAATCCAGAACTAGATCTTCCCGGTGGTCTAACAATGAGGTTTCCATCACTGAGCTGGACCCTCGATAACATCCAAAGGTAGAGAGCAAGTTAATAAGCATGTTGGTGCTCCAACTTTGCTTCAAATTATTTGTTTTTTGATGGAAGCAGAAGTTGTGGTTTCTTGTTGGACTTGAAGCAAATGCTGTGGTGAAATAAATAGATGAAAAAGAATAAAAAAG
>Ga0307518_10003626_pt1 | contig 11108 bp, 6 predicted proteins | sample 25_EM_MG_FD_203889 | JGI IMG/M metagenome (GOLD analysis project Ga0307518, IMG submission 203889) | Populus trichocarpa ectomycorrhiza microbial communities from riparian zone in the Pacific Northwest, United States - 25_EM | ecosystem: Host-associated > Plants > Roots > Unclassified | place... | reverse complement strand
ATTGTTGCTGCTGCTTTCTTGCGAGAGTGGGGATGATGGAGCACACTTTTTTGTACTATAATTGAATGGGGCATTCCTCCCTTCTAAGATCTAAGGAAATCTTGCTATTTGTAAACGCTTTAAATTTAAAAAAATCAAATTTTTTTATATATTTTTAAATTACTTTAATATATCAATATCAAAAATAATTTTTAAAAATAAAAATAGTATTTTAATATAATTTAAAAAAAAAACCTTGATAAAAAACTGCCATATTTTAAAACATCCAATCATGAAGGCATCACATGACCGTTTGCATCATCACACTCAATACTCAGATGCTTCCATTTTAGTTTGTCCTGCCTCTGTTTTTCTGTCTTTATATGAAATAATGGGTAGATAATAATAATAATAATAATAATAATGTGCAGCAGGTAAAATGTTGAGTTGTTAAACCCAATTCAATTCTGTATATTAATTCAAGAAAATCTTGTGAGATTTGGGTTAGATTTTTAGTTAAAAAGAATAAAAAAATTAACCTTGTGAGATTTTAATAATATAATTGACTTGGTCAAATTAACACTAAAAAATTAAAAAATAAAATAAACAATAAGGTGATAACTTTATTTTAATAAAAATGATACAATAAACCATGCCCTTCTCCAAATCAATTATGGGTCTATGTGAATGTATGTCTTTAATTATTATTATTATTATTTTTTTTATTTCCTTCCTTAGGGTAAGGTGGAGTTCATCGGGAAATGAGACGGCCCACGGTGGCCTAGCAGCCAGCAAGCACATGATGAGTGCAGAGAGAGGCCAAAATTCATCCCCACACTACATGGTTGCTTGTACCCATCCACACACTGCTTTTCTTGCCACCCAAATAAAAGAAAAAAGCAGTAGCTGCTTTTAAAAATAACTAACCACCACAAGTACAGGCATATAATGCTAATAAGTTATGTTTTTAAATTTATAGCTACCGAGGGAGGACCGTTGTAAATAAAATAACACTGTTTTGGTAAGTTAGCGCATGTAAAAAAATTAATTTGCAAAATAATACATGTAGAAAAATATTAGAAATTTCTCACAATTAAGAGAGTTGATGAATAACAATCGATATTCACTACTCGCGTTTCACGGGTGGTAAAAGTAATTTTTTAAACCTTATTTGTTTTTGTTTTTGTGTTTTAAAAATATTTTTGAAAAAAATTAAATTTTTTTTATTTTTTTCTTTACTTCAAATTAATATTTTTTTGATGTTTTCATATTTTAATGTAATAATATTAAAAATAATTTTTAAAAAATAAAAAAAATATTATTTTAATATATTTTTAAATAAAAAATACTTTAAACAATAATTATTATCATACTCTAAAACACACGTTTGCATTCAATGTATAGTATGGCCTTGTTTCATTTCGTGTGCCTGTATTTACTGCCTATAATCTGTTCAGTTTCTGGATTCGATTGATTTAAGAGCTTTTCAATCATTCGGGTTTAATGTCTAGTCATTTGAGATTAGCCTGAACAACCAGGATTAGTTGCCGTTCAAGCCTGGCTCGAAGGACCAGGGTCTCTTGCCGTTTGGGCCATGCGAGAACGGCTAGAGTAATCTTGTACGTTATCTACTCTCGCTGTAGGCTTGGCAATATAATGTACTCTTGAGCAAAAACAGGACTGCTTCAGCCTGAATTTTTTGAACCATCTAATCAAGAAAGATTTGAACATTTGATTTCATGAAGAGGCCGGCCATGCTCATACATGTGGTAACATGAGAATTGGATGCCAGAGTTGGGGAGATGTGAAAGAAAACTGCTGGGAAAGCTTAAACTGAAGCAGAAAACTTTTGATTTTGTTTTTTTTTTACCTGATCAAAACTATTTTACCACTCATCATAATCTTTCATCCTTTTTTTCTGCATCCTTTCCTACTACCAAATTCACCTTCATTTTCCCTCTCCCAATCAAGATAGTGCCTGAATATCTTATCATCAAAAAGACAAACCATTGAGAAAACATCCACCCCACTTAAGAATAGAGTGGTAGATGGGTCCTTATATTTGTGAGAGGGAGGGAGCAAAATAAAAATAAAAATGAAGCTTCATTTAATACCACCATGAAAGCCAATCCTGGAATCGACATAGACAAATACATCATTTGATCGCTGTCTTGACTGCTAATATTGAGATTTTGAGCGACAAGTTGAACAAAATCATCAAGAAGATTTGGCTACTACTTGTGTTTCATGCACTCATCGAGTCATCTGATACACGTTAAGCAAATTGCACAATCAATAATCTTTTACCATCACGAATAAAACTCGAGGGAAGTCTTTAAAACTACTCAAATGCCAAGACATGAAAAGGGTCGATGTAAGGTTAACTCCGTTCCATCAGCCCAATAGCTTTCATACAGTATATAAACAACCACCTCTATAGGTATTTTCTTGCAAGAGCCCGAACTTTGGTGTCAAAATGCGAAGATGTAATGCGGGAACCAGGCAAGTATAGGGGGTTGAGAAGAATCTGCAACAACCAACATTTTAGATTTTATCAAAACAAAGGAAAAAAATAAACAACATTTAGCATTTCAGTCACAAATGAATAGCAAGCACGTGATTCTCAACTGGCTACCCTGATAAAAGAAATAAAAAAAATCCCAATTGAACACTATCTCCATGGGAGAAAAAACCATGAGCCCATATAGTACCACTATCTCCATGCTCACTTTAGCCAATATGAGGCCATTGGCTCTACAAACACTAGTTGCATTCATTTGTATCTACCAAACTATCAGCTCTGCTGCTACTTGTTGGGAGATCTGCACTATTTATCACGCATTGGTCTATAGGCCTCCATCGGCCTACACATGAGATATTTACATTATGAGTGAACACCACCTGCAACATAAGCATCTAAGCTGTTGGGTTATAGGTCTATCATTGTATATCAGCCACTCACTCTCTTATTCTTAATTAAGGTGCGAATTTTTCAATAACTCACAAGTGCATATATTTCAACAGATTTTGTAGCATACAAGGTACAAAAGTCACAGCAAATTGGGACAAGCATGACCAAGAATGAAAAATGCAGGAAAGATGTCAAATCAAGTCTAAATTCCAACAAGATGAGGACTGCAGATTCTCTCATAAAATTGGAATAAAATGGGTTTGAGGTGCTTTTAGTAGACAGCGGCATCTACTGGATCTTGTACCTCAATATGATCGTGAAATGCGTAAACTGCCCAGCTTTGTTTGTTAGTGGTTACTATCTCATAATACCATGAAACTTTGGCATAAACAGCTAAATAAGTATAATTTCTGAGCATATAGAAATATCCATAATCTTAACCCAAAATAAAGACTTGAACAAATCAGCATCCATGTTGAACAGCAACATGTTGCACGTTTAAGTTCCAACCAGTAGAAGCAAGAAGTGGTTTACCTTTATATACAGCTCATGAACCTCCTGGAAAAAGCTCTTGATTCCATCATCATTGCGAGAGTCATGAAGTAGCATAAATCTCGTATGTAAGATAAGTCAAGGATAATATACACCAAAAGATAAGGCAATATACATAACATAAACCACTTTTTGTTGCTATAGCATACAAAATCACATATACAAAGGATATGACCAGCTGTAACATAAACTGACACCACCATATCATTAAACCTGTCAATTGCCTTCAAATACCTGCAAAAAGGATGCATTCAACAAAATTCTTATGAGGCACCATAAGTAATAAAAACCAGAGAGAGAGAGAGTGGTCATTGTAGAAATGCATTGATTGATTCAGATATATTTGCATGTTAGAAATTACATGGCGCTGGTGGTCCATGCAAGATCCTGAACAATATCCAAAGCTGCATGCAATATAAATTGATGCATCTGTGCAGCATCTTCCCTCTGTCATCAAGTAATGGGCTGAGTGTTAATCACAAGTAGCTTGTGAGGACATCAAAATACAACCAGAGAACATAGCAAAATAATAAAAAGATGACAAAAATGGTGTCTCCAAAACCTTAGAAAAGCTAACAACTTCACCATGAAAGAATGTAAGAAAAGATGTACTCCTACACCTATCACAAATTTGATATTAATCGTGCATGCATCACTAGCTTTTTCTTTTTCTTTCTCTTTCATTTCCCTCCTAGATGCTTCTATATGAAATTGAGAAGTCCATTTTATGACACAAATAGATCCTAGAACCTTTCCATAAGATCGTAAGCACAAAATTGTGCAAAATGCAGTAAAATTTCTTCAAGTAGATCACTAATATCTAAATCAATGACGTCAAAGGTCTGATGAAAAAATTATTCCAAATCCCAGCGCCATTAGCTTTGAAGCAAAGGCAGTACCAAAAGAACTTTTGGATGTTCTCTCTTATGCAGCCCAATAATCCTAATGCCCTTAATTCTATGTTTGGAAATTTGATATACAAACATAGAAAGGGACTTCACAAAAAAAAAACAGCAACATTGGAAATATCAAAGAGATAACGAAACACAACAAGAACAAAACATAATTCCTATATCATGGCACATTGGAAATAATAATTAAAGCTAATAAAATCAATCACATACATTTCATTTCGCAGAATTTGAGTTTCCAATCAAACAAGCAATGAATAGATAAATAGAAAAGATAAAAAGAAGAAAAGATGTTCATACTTTAGTAGCAGATCCAACTTCAGCTTCATATATAGGGATATCATTCCTGCTCACAATTATAAAACAAGCTGTGGTTGCCATCCTTCAATTATCCTATCAATCACAAACTCAAAATTCAATAACAACAAGTACATAATAATGCACCATTTAGTAACCAAGAAAAACAAAAAAATTATCGTAACCCAGTACACAAATCACTTTCGATAACTGTTAATTCAGCTCATATTTTCCAAAGACCAAAAAGATTCAAGATTTAGAAAAATTTCAATATTTCTATTTCCTTTTCAATCTCCACGGCTTTCTTGAAACCAAACAGCAAAGAAGAATTTTGTAGAAATGATTCGACAAAACACCAAGAAATGAGTCTTAAATCAGACGGAAAGATCATAAAAGAGTGTGGAATGAACCAAAAGCATACCTTTTATACCTTGATTTCACTCGGGAAGTCTTGGCACCATAAAAGAAAAGAGCTTTCTTCTTCTCAAGTCTATTTCATGTTTTCGTCTCCTGATATTGAACGTGGGCCAAGCCCAAACATTCTTTATGTATGACTAGGCCCAAATCTAAGAACTTGGCAAGCAGGAGCCTAACACTCAATAGTCAAAACAGCTAGGAGAGGAAACCTGGAGAGAGAGAGTTTGCTGAGGAAGTTAGCAAGTGAAGAAAATGGGAAGCGAGGCAAAAAGCAATGGTATTGCCAACAGTGAAGGATTCAAGTCAAGAGTAAATCGTTACTTGCATAGTGGAGACACAAAGCATGTCATGGCTGGCATGGTCATCATCACTCTTGTCTTTGGTGTCCCTTGGTTCCTCATGAACAGAGGTTGGTTTTCTTTTATTTTGATTCTCTACCATATATCTATGCCTTTAAATCGATTGTGTTGCCTTGATATATGTTTTGGATTGGTGGGTCAATGATGAAAAGGAAATGAGAAGTTAGAGGAAGTGAAAGTTAGAATATTTTTACAGTTTTCTTTACTGGAACGTTGCTATGTTGATCCTGCTTTGTGTTAATTTTTTGTTTGCTAAATGGGAAGTGCAAGGGAAGGGAAGGGAGGATATTTTCAAAATTTTAGATTTTTTTTTCTTTAATTGATTGGGAAGATGATCTACGGTTGAGTTACAGAGAAGTATTGCTTTGTGTTCAAAAGTTAATTATTCAAATTGCTGCTGCTGTTGGATTTGATTTGTTTGGTTCCTAAGAGAATGTTTTCGAACAGGAAAATTTTTCGACTTTCCTGCTTCATTCTCTTTGTGTTAAAGTTTATATTTATGGGTTTGTTATTCTCTTCTCTTTCTTAGTTTCGTCCATAGCCATTTAGAAGCTATGATTTAAGTTGGCTGTAATTATGTTTGGACTGAAGGAATTGACTCAAATTGTCGGAGCAGAAGTGTTGTTGCTGAATTAAGTTGGGATCCTTGAGTATGCGTTCTTAACTAGGGTTTTATGATGTAAAAAGAATTACTTAATCAGAGAAGCGGGCAAATGTTAGGAGGACAAGTGACTTCTATGGTAAGATGGCATAGTTATCTTGTCATTCCCATTGATATCAGCCCTTTTTGGTCCCTTTTGGGAATGAGGAGAGGTGGTCGCTGTAAATTTCAATCCAGTTGCAATGTTTGGTCCAGATTGTGAGATAGATTAAAGCATTATGGATCTAAGGTCTTATACATGAAAGTAATACTTCTTGTTCTGGTTACTTGAGGGAGTAGTCCTTGTCATCTAGATTTTTTTCCTCTTCTTTCTTTGTTCATTTTTCATTAATTAGGCTCGTGGAGAGTCCTGAGTTCCTTCATTAGAGATATCTTCCTTAGTTTTAGAAACTTGATTTTTGTAGATGTGTTCTTTCTGCATTTCTTTAGTCCTTTTTTCTTCTGCGGACATGAACATTGTCTATGCATGATCTCCTTTCGACCACATCATGGACATTAATGCTGGCTTGGATAGCCTTATTTTGAACTGGTTTCCAACAACCAACTAGATCATCTCCAGAAATCATGTTAGCATTTTATTCACTCCTTGAAATTTTCATCTTTTTCTCTTCATAATTACTTTTTCTTATTTATTTCAAGTTCAAGAGAAAATCAAACTTCTGCTGTAGGTTCAAGTGAGCAAACCAGTGATACTTTCAAATATGTTGTACCAAATGAGATCCTTTTCACATTTCAAACTGGATCAAAGAGGATGGAGACTTGGAGTTCAAAGAGTAATATCCTGTAATTTAAGCAAGAAAGGACTAAAAATGCTACAGTATGCTAGATGAGCTGCAGTTTGCCAAGATTCCACGATCGGAAGTATACCAAGCAGGGCTTTTCCATCTTTTCTTTCGAGGTGATTGTTGAGAGTAATCTCAAAGGATGTAACTTAGGGCCTGTTTGTTTATACGTTTCAAAAACATTTTAAAAAAAAAAATTGAATTTTTTTTTTTCTTTGCTTCAAATTTTTTTTTTTTTTTTGTATTTCAGATCATTTTGATGTTCTGATGTCAAAAATAATTTTTTAAAAATAAAAAAATATTATTTTAATACATTTCCGAGCGAAAAACACTTTGAAAAACAACTGCTACCGCACTCTTAAACACCTCCTTAAACCTTCATGGTGTTGAACTATGCAAATACCATCTCATAGTAAAAAAATGCTTTATTTGATACCACATCAATCCAGGTTCCTATTCTGGCATTGATGCAAATGCCTGCAGTTAGTGCCACTATTCCAAGGCACCTCCATACAAGCAGTAATTGGCTGTATGTATAGATAGTATGCTGATTAGGTATCATTGAAAGATAAGTCAAACCTGTAGTAAGTAGTAAAATGAATGCAGTGAGATTCCTTGTGGTGCTGATTGCTGAGGTTTGTGCTGTGCTCATCTTGTGAATTTATGACTTTTTCATAAAGACACTTTTAGACTGTCGTGGTTATTTTTTCCTGCTTGAAATGAAACTGGGCTAATTGTGTAATGTTAGTCCATCAGGATTTTAACCGTTTGAGAAGTGGGTGTCATGTTTGCACGTCGGTTTATCAATTTCATTGTTGTTTTGCCCGCAAAAATATCAGCTGCTATTAACTATGACAATCTTTTCTCCCATAGGAACAAAGCACTCGTCTCATCAAGATTACATGGAAAAGGCTGATAAAGCAAGGCGTGACAGACTTTCTTCAGGTTCTGCTGCTCCATGATTTTTGTGTGTGATCAGTTTGACAGTGGAAAGGGTTTTGGTGATTCACTTTTCATCTGCCTGCTTCGGCCATGGCTAAGCTTCAGGTTGAGGAGTGGGTCTGTATTTCATTTTGTAGGATGCGATTTGCAAATGTTTATGAGATGAAAACTTGAAAATTTTCTGAGTTGGCACACCCAAATAGAAGTACTACTTGGATTCTTGCTGGCTTATCTCCAAAACGATATCAGTAAGCTGGGTGGAAATAAGTTGCATCTACAGAAATGGAAACTCTTACCAATCTCGAATTTGTTTTGTCAACTCTGAGGGACAACAAGGGATGCTGTGGGATGATCTAACAGTTCCATGTTCTTTTTCATTTTACTTGCAAGAGGGGATGAATAAAAGATCCAATCATCTCGAATACTGCTTTAAAGAAGTTTAACAGTTCTAAAATAGAGTCAGAGAGACTTGTGCTCTGGTCTTCTAGTTTAAACAGATAATGACATAATCATTATAAAAGAAAAGAGGTGGTTTGGTGATTGTCAATCCGGTAAATTCCTCACCTTTTCAATGTGAAATGCATTTGAGTGTTGATTACAGTTTAGCAACATCATGAACTTCTGATGAATTATGTAGGCTAAGTTGACAGGTTTTAGGGAAAATACTAGTTTTTATTTTTTAATTTAACGTGGATGTCCGGGCTAACTTATACGTATCTCGATACTAATTGTTTTAGTTGTTCTATACGGCGGGTTAGATCATTGTTTTCATAACCTTATAAAAAATGTAAAAACGCTAGGAAGTCAAAAGTTCAATCAACCGTGGATGAAGAATTTTTAAAATATTGCAATTGTGACACTGCGACATTTAAATAAAAAAAAATGTTAGCATATTGGATCGGATAGGGTATAAACATGCGACTTTTAATATGAAACATTAGCTTGTGGCAGCACCATGTAACTCAAATGAAAGCAAATTAGAAACTCCAATTAAAATTAATTAAATATTGAAATGCTTGAAATGAAAGAAAAAAAATTCAATAAAAAATGATTGCAGACTTAAAATGGTGCCTTGTGCTATGAAATGGAGAAAAAAATTCAAGACTCGAAAAATTAATCTGATTAGATCTATTAAGTCAAGTTAATTTAATAATATGATTAAAAAATTACAATAAATGAGAAATCAAAAAACCCAAGATAACCCATGTTATTTTTAAAATTAGTGAAAAATCATATAGAACAAAAAAAAAGAAGCCTAATCTTCAAATAAATCAAATGTCGAAAGATAAAACTAAAAATATAAACTTAAAAAAGGGAAAAAAACATATGATTTAATACCTAACACTACGTTTGCAGGTTAAATATTTTTTTCTAACCTTAGAAAAAATATTAAAATGAATAGAGATGATAATATAGTGGATGATATCTAGCCATTCATTTAATTTAATTAAAAACATTATTTAAAAATAAGCTAAATCTATTAAAGAAAAAAATATAAAAAGTCTCGAGATAATCCATGTTATCATCAAAAGCAATGAAAAATCTTATACAAAGAAAAAGAAATTACAAAGCTCAATATCCAATTAAATCAAATGTCAAGTAATGAAACTAAAAAACATGAGCTTAAAAAAAAACAACAAATGAATTCGAATGATTCTCTTAAACCTGGGTTAATCTTTCAAATTCACAACCCATTAATTTTTAAATTTGGGATCAATCAAGAAGCTCAATTTAAGGTTGAAAGATGAAATAAAAGTATTTAAAAAATTATCAAGATAAAAAAAAATAGCAATTAAAAAAATAAGGATAAAATCTAATACGTAAATATAATGGAGGATGAAATTGAAAAAAAAATAATTTCAAAAACCATCTAAAATAAAAATAAATAGCAATAAAAAAAATGAAGACTAAATTTGAAATGAAAAAAAAATTGATGCAGGATGAAATTAAAAAAAATCAATTTATTAAATAAATTCAAATAAAAAAATAACAATTAAAAGAATAAAAACCAAATCCTATGAGAAAAAAACTTGAATGATTATCGTAAAATGTTGCAATGGCAAACATAAAAATCAAGGGAAAAAAAAAAAAAAAAACCCACCAAACCATCAAGAATTAAATCACATCTTGCATGACCATAAACCACCACATATATCGTCCAAAAACAATAGAGTGGCACACTCGCTAGCGCATTCCTAGAACATGGCAGTAAATTTTTTTTATTATTATTATTTGTTTATTAAAAAAATTACCAAATCATCCATGGAACCACCCGATAATTACAAATAAACCAATATAAAAATACCAACATGCCACTATCGCAAAGCCTAAGACTTTTTAATTCCAAGGGCAATAAAATAGTTACATTGTGCAAGTCAAAAGGGAAATTCCAAAAAAGCCCCTAACCATATTTAATTTTTTTTACTTTTAAAGATAACCAAGTAATTTAACTGTGAAAAAATTATAAAGAAATTAAGATATCCATAAACAAATAACAAAAGAACCTCACAAAAATATCATTCCACCCTTATACGACAGCCATGAGTGGTTTTTAAAAAAGTAAATCATAGTTCTACTATTATAATCCATCCATGGCAAATCAATTACCAATGTATGGTAGTTTTCCCACAGGGTTACCACATGAAATATAGTAAGGTTGTTATCATCAACCACCGATAAATATGAACTATTGAAAATGAAGGTCCCATATTTGCCTTCGTCCATGACTTCTTGTGTCGATTTCCATTTGCTATGAGTAAACATGAAAATATTATCTGAAGCAAATAACAGGGAATCAACTTTCCATTTTCTATTCTGCATTTCAACCATTAAGTAATAAATAATAGTAGCAGCGATGGAAATACATACATTTCTTCATTTCTAATTGCATTTTCCTAACAGTCTATAGCTGCATAAGCCTTCTGTACTTGAAGAACCGCATGAACGCACAAAATATGATGACTCCAGTTACTCCAGTAATTAGGAGGACCCACTTAAATGCACCAGCATCATCAAACAATGGTATGGCAAAGTTCATGCCAAAGATACCTGCCACCACTCCAAAAATGGCGACAACAAATGTTGCTGTTGTGAGTAGAAGCTCAAATTGGATCAGTTGATTTCGGACATTATCCTGCAACCAAATACATCCCTTACTTTAAAAACTAGCGTGATGCGGGACAACAAGCAAAAGAATTAAAGCCGGGAAAAGAAAGAAGCCTAGAGGAAGAAGAGGAGAAGAAGAAAGCCAAAGAAGAGAAGAGAGGAGAGTAGGGAGATGCAAAATCTGCAAATTTT
>Ga0307518_10003625_pt1 | contig 11110 bp, 4 predicted proteins | sample 25_EM_MG_FD_203889 | JGI IMG/M metagenome (GOLD analysis project Ga0307518, IMG submission 203889) | Populus trichocarpa ectomycorrhiza microbial communities from riparian zone in the Pacific Northwest, United States - 25_EM | ecosystem: Host-associated > Plants > Roots > Unclassified | place... | reverse complement strand
CCGGCGAGAGGAGAGCCGGGGCCTGCTGTGTGCGCGCAGTCCGGGGATCGGGCACGACGACGCCGGCCGGCTCGCCGAAGCACTGGGCGACCTCCCCCTCGCCATCGAGCAGGCCGCGGCGTGGCACGCCGAGACCGGTATGCCCGTCGACGAATACCTCCGGCTCCTCGACGAGAAACGCGTCGACGTGCTGCGCGACACCGCCTCGCCGCAGGCGCAGCATTCGGTGATCGCGGCGTGGAACATCTCTCTGGAGCAGCTGGAGACCAAGAACCCCGCCGCCTACCAGTTCCTCCAGGTCTGCTCGTTCTACGCCCCCGAGCCGATCCCGCGTGCGCTGTGGGAGCGCGCACCGCGCTCCGGCATCACTCCTGAACTGGACGCCGCTCTGGCGGATCCGCTGCTGAGCGGGCGGATGATCCGCGAGATCGGCCGGTACTCCCTGGCCCGCTTCGACCACCGGACGAACACCCTGCAGATGCACCGACTGGTGCAGGCCGCCGTCTCGTCCCGCATGGCCGACGGGCAACGGCCCGTGATGCGGCGCGCCGCCCACCTGCTGCTGGCCGCGAATGACCCCAACGACCCCAACAACGTCCGGTGCTGGGAGCGGTACGGATCGCTGCACCCACACGTCGTCGCCTCCGAAGCGGTCCGCTCCGACGACAGCCGAGTACGCAACCTCGTCGTCAACGAGGTCGTCCACCTGCTGCGTCGCGGCTCCTACGAGGCGTCCCTGGATCTCGCCCGGACCGCCCACAAAACCTGGTCCGACCTCCTCGGCCCGGACCACTCCCAGACCCTCCAACTCGCGCGCTGGCTCGGCTTCGTGCTGTTGACCATGGGCAGCCACCGGGAGGCCGCAGCGCTCAACCTCGCCACTCTCGAAGCGTATCGGCGCACCTCGGGACCCGACGCCCAGGACACCGTCGACACCCTCGGCAACGTCGCCATCGACCACCGCGCGCGCGGCGACTTCGCCGAGGCACTCGCGCTCTCCGAGTCCGCACACGCGCAATACCAGCGGCTGCTCGGTCCAGGCCACCCGGAGGCCCTGCGCGCCGCCCACAACCTCGGCGTCAGCCTGCGTCACGTCGGCGAGTTCGCGCGCGCTCGGGACCTGGACGAGCAGACCTGGAACGGCTGGACCGTGGTGTACGGGTCCGACAGCATCCACACACTGCTCACCTGGCTCGGCCTGATCATCGACATACGCGAACTCGGCCAGTACGGCACGGCGTTGACGCAACTGCGCCGGCTGATGCCACTGACCGAAAGCCTGCTCGGGCACGACAACCCGATCAGTCTCTTCAGCCTCCACCAACTCGCCATCACACTCAGGAAGGCCGGCGAGCACGAAGAAGCACTGGAGGTGGCCGAACGGGCCCATGTCGAGACGGTACGGCGGCACGGCCGACACAATCGCCAATCCATCGTATCGGGACTGGAGTTGAGCGTGCAGCTGAGGCAACACGGCAGCCTGGAGGACGCACTCGCCCTGGGCACCGAGACATGGCACCGATACGAGCAGACCTACGGCCGCCCCCATCCGCACACCCTGTCCGCCGCCGTGAGCCTCGCACTCACCTACCGGCGGCTCGGCAACGCGGCAGCCGCGCAGCGCATCGACACGCTGGCCCTGCGTGGATTCGCCGAGAACCTGGGCGAGACGCATCCCTCCACCCTGGTGTGCCGCGCCAACCTGGCCGGCGACCACGCCGCGCTCGGCAATACGGCCGCCGCACGGGACCTGGACACGGAAACGCTGCGCCGGGCGCGGGAGTTGCTGGGCGACGACCACCCGTTCACCCTGGGCTGCACCACCAACCTCGCCCTCGACCATCACGTCCTCGGCGACTTCGAGGAGGTCCTGGACCTGCCCGGCGACGTTCACGGGCGGGTCGATTTCGACATCGACCCCATGCCGTTGTGATCGACAGCAACTCCCGCCCAAAAAGGCTAATCCAAGGGCCCACAGCCCGGCTCGGACTCGTCGAAGGATGTACTCTCCGGATCCCATCAGAACTCCGCGCGGGAAACCTGACGGAGCATCACCGCACTCGTATTCTGAGTGTGTACAACAGCTTTGGGGGTGTTGTGGACAGGGACGACCGGAGCCGCTTCGGCCGGCCGGACCATGACTGGCTTCAGCGCATGGTCCAGGCACTGCTCGACTCGTCGGCTCTGGGTGACCGGTACGCGCTGGCGCTCCTGACCGATCTGATCGGCGAACAACTGGAGTACCGCGTCACCCTGCGGGATCAGTCCACCCTGCGGTTCCAGCTCCTGGAGCTGGTGCGCTTCTGTGCACGCGAGGAAGGCGGACTGACCGCGCTCGTGTCCGCCCTGTTGGTGTTGGAAGGGCCGGGCCGGACCTCGGACGCGGTCGGCGCACTGGTACGCGAGCACATCACAGCGGTGTCCGGCGGTCCCGACCCGGCGCCGACGTTTTCGTGGGGGCAGGACCCTGGGCAGAACGGCCAACCCGCCGACGGCAGACGGGACTTCTTCGTCTCCTACACTTCCGCCGACCGCGTCTGGGCCACCTGGATCTCCTGGCAGCTGGAAGCGGCCGGCCACAGCGTGCTCGTACAGGAATGGGACTTCGTACCGGGCAGCAACTGGATGGTGGGGATGGAGCGGGGCGTGACCGAGTGCGACCGCACCATCGCCATACTGTCCCCGGACTATCTGAACTCCGTCTACGGCCGTCAGGAGTGGATGGCCGTGCAGGCCGCGGATCCCCTGGGACTGACCACCAAGTTGCTGCCGGTGCGCGTCAAGCCCTGCAGGCCGGAGGGACTGCTGGCAACCGTGGTCTACATCGACCTCGTCGAGCAGGCCGAGGAAGACGCCCGCAAACGTCTGCTCGCGGGCATCGGCGGTGCCGGCGGCGGACGCGCCAAGCCATCCCTGCCACCCAGGTTCCCGGGCTGAGCGGGCCGCGCCGATGGGGGACAACAGGGACAGCCACGGCCGCTCCGCGTTACGGATCCGGGAGCGGATCTGTGAAGAGACGCTCACCGCGCTGCTCTCGGTGCCTTCGCTCGGCGACCGCTACGCGCGTGCTCTCCTGACCGACCTCGTCTCGGAAGCCTTGGGCGCACAGGCCAACGTACGTGAACAGGCCACCTTGCCACTGCAGTTGCTGGAGTTGTTCCGCTTCTGCGCCCGGAACCAGGGCGGGTTGTCGGCGCTCGGGCGGAAACTGCCGATGCTGGAGCCCGGTTGTCCGCAGGCGCTGGTGGTGCAGCGGCTCGCCGACGAGTGGACGGCCGTCGACTCACTGGCCGGACTGGTCGAGGTCACCGACTCCTGGACGTTTCTCGCGGACGTGCTCGGCACGCTGTCCGTGTCGCACTCGATGCGGACCGCTCTGGTCCTGGCGGCGGCCGAGGGACACGTGCCGGGGCCGCCACCGCATGCCGAGACGCCATGGCACGACTTCCTGCACATGGCCGGCCAGGGCGCACCACGTGACGGCCTTCCACCGTGGATGCTCTACCTCGACCGCAGCACCGATTCGATGAGTCACCCCGTCGCCGGCGAGGTTCTGGCCCGGAACCGGAAGTGGGCGCTGCGCTGCGGCCTGGCAGAGCGACTGGACGACGATCGCCGGGACCGGGTCCGGTCACCGATCGCGCCGATACGGCCGCATCAGGAATATCTGGCGATCCGTATCGCGCCCGATCCGCTGGAGAGCGAGCACTACACCGTTTCCCACTCCTTCATGTCCCCTGCCCGCGGCTCCCGTTGGAAGCACGGCGACGCGCTGCTCCGGATCCCGATGGCCGGACTGCAGGGGGTGGTCAGCGAGATCATCAGGGAGGTGGAGGAGGCCGGCGGCGACCGGTCCGCGTACCTCTGGCTGGAGTTCGTCCTCCCCTTCGAACTGCTCAACCTGCCCGTGGACTGGTGGCCCAGGGACCTCAGCGAGGTTCCCAACGTGCCGCTCGCCGTGGACTACCCCGTCGTCATCCGCAGCCTGGACCGGCTGCAGAACAGTGCCTGGCACCGGTTCTGGCGCAGCCGTTGGCTGCAGCTCACGATCGGCGAGCACCCGTCGCAGTCGGTGTATGTGAACGTGGCCCACCGCGACGGCGACCACCTGCGTGGACTCGGCGCCCGGCTGGGCGACAACCAGCACGTCGTCGCCACGGTGCTGAGCGAACCGCCGCTGCCCGGTCGGGGCCACGGCAGCCGGGAGCTGGCGGCGGCTCTGCGCAGTGGGTTGCCCGTGGTGATCTGGCATCGCACCGACCGCTCCACCCAGGAGTTCGTGGACGCCGTGAACTGTCTCCTCGTCGACGGTTGGCAGCGCTTCCCCTTGAACGTGGCCGCGTACCGCCGTCAGGCAGCGATCCAGGACGCCGACGACCAGGACGCGGCCCGCCACTTCGGCCGCGATCTCACCGTGCTGTGGGACGACCCCGACCGCAAACCCGTGGTGCCGAATGTCTAGGAACCCGAGCGTCGGGCCAGGGCACTTCGGCACCACCAACAAGGCCGTACGACGAGCACTGCCGCACCGCCGGCACCGCAGCAGCCGCACTCCGTCGATCCGGAGGAACATCGCCCATGTCGCCGAACAGCAAGTCCTGGGGCATTTACCGAGGCACCGGGCGCCCTGGCCCGGACGGGGACCGTCTGCCGGAGCCGCCGCCCTGGCGCCGCTTCGACGGCGGCCCCGCCCTGCCCCCGCCGCCCGTCGACGATCCGTACGGTTACCGCCTGCTCGGCGACGGGCCCCAGCTGCCGTCATCCGGCCCGGACGAGGTGGACCGGGTCAACACGGCGCTGGTGCTGGGCCGTCCGCTGCTCGTCACGGGTGAGCCGGGTTCCGGTAAATCGGCCCTCGCCCATCGCATCAGCCGCGAATTGGGACTGGGCCGCGTGCTGCGGTGGCCGGTCACCAGTCTGAGCACGCTCCAGGAGGGCCTGTACGCCGGTGCGGCACGACTCGGGCCGCTCGGCACCGCTCTCCTCCCCCACCGCAAGCCTCGGGTACTGCTGGTCGACAATCTGGACCGGGCCGAGATCGCGCTCCCGGAAGACCTGTGCACGGTGCTCGACTCCGGCGGCTTCTCCGTGCCGCACGGCGTCGGGCGGGTGGCGACGGACGACGATCCTCAGGCCTCGGTGGAGCTGCGCGACGGCATGGTGCGCTGCGCCGCCCACCCTGTCGTGGTCATCACCAGCACGGGTGCCCGTGACCTCTCGCCCGCTCTGGTGAGGCGCTGCGTCGGCCTGCGGATGCCCCGGCCCTCCGTCGATGTGCTGCGGGCCGTCGTCGCGAGCCGGTTCCCTCCGGACGGCCCGGGTCCGGCGGCCGATGTGGTGGAGGCGTTTCTCCAGCGTGCCGCGCGCTCCGAGGGGGCATTGGTCGAGCGGCTGCTGGACGCTCTCCATCTGGCCGCCGCCGGTGCGCTGGACGCCGTCGCCGCGGACGGCGACTGGCAGGCGGCCGTAGACACGCTCTGGCAGTGGACCAGTGTGGAGGGGCCATGAGCACCGGATTCTGGGTGGGCCTCCCGGCAGAGCTGCCGCACACGTTGTGCCGGGCGGGCAGCGCCCTCGGCGGCGGTCGGCCGAGGGCGCTGGAAGTGGCCGTGATCGCCGACTCCGGGCCGACGATGAGTGCCTGGCAGACCACGATCCGCGAGTTCACCGTCCTGCTGCACCGCTCCGGCGCGTTCAGAAGGACCACCGCGCACACGCTGCCGTACGGCCGCGACGCCGACCCGGCGACGCTGCCGCGGCGCGGTGCCGCGGCTCGGCTGACCCTGCTGCTCACCGACGGCGCCGGGCCGCGCTGGCGTACCCACACCGTGGAACCGCTGCTGCGCCGCTGGGGCCAGGCCGGGCCGGTCGCGGTCATCCATCTGCTGCCGCATCCGGTGTGGCCGACCACGGGACTGCGCACCTGGCAGGTCCTGCTGCGCTCCCCGGCTCCCGCCGCGCCCAACCACCGGCTGCTCTGGCGGGCACGCGGGCTCGGCCCCGACGTGCCCGACCGGCCCCCCGGTCACCGTCCGGACGTACCGGTCCCCGTGCTGGAACTGACGCCGCGCTGGCTGGATGCCTGGTCGGAGTCACTGGGCGCCGAACCGCCCGGATGGCTGCCGCTGACGGTGCTGTTCCCCCACCTGGCGGCGCCCGAGGACGAGACGGACCACGGACCGCCCCAGGATCCGGCCGCCCGTGTGGCGCACTTCCGGTTCGTGGCGACCATGAGCGCGTTCACGCTGGCCACCCTGCTGGCCGCCGTCCCGCTGACCCGCCCGCTGATCGCCCAGGTACGGGACGCGCTGCTGCCCACCGGTTCGCTCTCCGACTTCGCGCAGCTTCTGGTGCACGGCCTGGCCCGGCCACTGGACGACGGCGCGTGTCCGGCGTACGAGTTCGAGCCCCGCGTACGCGAGGAGCTGCTCGCCGCCGGACGCCGTACCGACCTGATACGAGTTGTGGAACTCGTAGGGGATCGTAGGGGAGTTGGCGGGGAACACTTGTGGCGACTGCCCCGGCTGTTGCGCGGGGCCGCAGGGATCCAGCTCCCTTCGGTGGACGAGGAGTCCGCGCCGTGGCTCGCGGCGGAGAGCGCCGTGCTCCACGCGTTGTCCGGACCGTTCCTGACACCGGCGAGAGAGGTGGACGCCGCGGTCACGGCGTACCGGGAACGCCTGCACCGTGAAGCGCACCGGAGCACTACGGCACTCAGCCGTACCGCGCCCGGCCTTTCCGCCGCCCGGACCCCGGGCGGCGCCGACCGCTCGACGACTCACGAACAGAGGAGGCCGGTGATGCCGCAGCAGGCCCCGGCGGGCGCCGTGAGCACCGAACGCACCCGGAACACCCCCATCGTCTGGGGGAACATCCCGCCCCGGAACCCGAACTTCACCGGCCGCGCAGAACTCCTCGACGAACTGCACCAGCGGCTGCTGCGGGAGAAGGCGACGGCCGTCCTGCCGCACACGCTGCACGGCATGGGAGGAGTGGGCAAGAGCCTGCTCGCCGTGGAGTACCTCTACCGGCACATGACGGAGTACGACGTCGTGTGGTGGGTCTCCGCCGAGCGCAGCGCGCAGATATCCCTGTCCCTGGTGGAACTCGCCCCCCGACTGGGCCTCGCCCCCGGCAGCGACGCCTCCTCGACGGTCACCACCGTCCTGGAAGCACTGCGCATCGGCGAGCCGTACACGAACTGGCTGCTCGTCTTCGACAACGCCGAAAGCCCGGAGTCGGTACGCCAGTTCTTCCCGGCAGGCGGCCCCGGCAACATCCTGATCACCTCCCGCAACCCCCAATGGGCGTCCATCGCACGCCCGTTGGAGGTCGACGTGTTCATGCGTGAGGAGAGCAAGCAGCTGCTTCGGGTACGCGGGCCGGAGATCAGCGACGAGGAGGCCGACCGGCTGGCGGAGGCGCTCGGCGACCTGCCACTGGCCATCGAGCAGGCCGCCGCCTGGCACGCGGAGACCGGCATGCCCGTCGACGAGTACCTGCGCCTGCTCGACGAGAAGCGCGTCGACCTGCTGCGCGGCACGGCTCCCCTGGACAACCAGCACCCGGTGATCGCGGCCTGGAACATCTCCCTGGATCAGCTGGAGACCAAGAACCCCGCCGCGTACCAGCTTCTCCAGGTGTGCTCGTTCTACGCCCCGGAGCCCATCGCCCGCACCCTGTTCGCGCGTATGCCGCGCGGCTCCATCGCCCCCGAACTGGACGCGGCCCTGGAGGATCCGATCCGGCTCGGCCAGGTGATCCGGGAGATCGGCCGCTACTCGCTTGCCCGCTTCAACCACCGGAACAACTCGCTTCAGATGCACCGCCTGGTACAGGCCGCGCTGCTCTACCGCATGACCGACGAGGACCGGTCGACGATGCAGCGCGGCGCCCAGTTGCTGCTGGCCTCCAGCGATCCCAACGACCCGAACGACATCGAGCGTTGGGAGCGCTACGGCTCGCTGTACCCGCACGTCCTGGTGTCCGACGCGGTGCACTCCGACCAGAGCTGGGTACGCAACCTCGTCGTCAACGAGGTGGTGTACCTGCTGCGTTGGGGGGACTACGAGTCGGGACTGGACCTCGCCCGCACCGCCCACCAGGCCTGGTTCCAGATCCTGGGCGAGGACCACCCCCAGACCCTGCAGGTCGCGCGCTGGCTGGGCTTCCTGCTGTTCACGACGGGCAGCTACCCGGAGGCGGCTGCCCTCAACTCGGAGGTCCTGGAGGCCTATCGGCGCTCCATGGGCCACGACGCCCAGGACACCATCGACGCCCTCGGCAACGTCGCCATCGACCACCGTGGCCGCGGCGCCTTCGCCGAAGCACTCAACCTGTCGGAGTCCGTGCACCAGCAGTACCTGCGCCTCCTGGGCCCCGATGACCCGGAGACCCTGCGTGCGGCGCACAACGTCGGCGTCAGTCTCCGTCTCGTCGGCGACTTCGCCCGCGCCCGCGACCTGGACGAGCAGACCTGGAACGGCTGGATCCAGGTCTTCGGTCAGGACCACGTCAACTCGCTGCGCACCTGGCTCGGGCTGATTCTCGACATACGTGAACTGGGCGACTACGGACCGGCGTTGACGTACCACCGCGAAATCACCGAGCAGGCCGGCACACTGCTCGGCGGTGACAATCCGCTCAGCCTCTCCTGCATCCGCCATCTCGCCGTCGCCCTGCGCAAGGCCGGCGAGCACGCGGAGGCGATGGTGGCCGCGGACCAGGCCCGTACCGACCTGGTACGCCGGTACGGGGCGCACAACCCCGAATCCATGGCCGCGACCCTGGAACTGACGGTGCATCAGCGGCACAGCGGCGAACTCCCGGATGCACTGCGGCTGGGCACCGAGATCTGCGAGCAGTACGAGAGGACGTACGGCGTACACCATCCGCACGCTCTCTCCGCCGCCCTGAACCTCGCGATCACCCACCGGTTGCTGGGCAACCCCGCTGCCGCGGAGTACATCAACACCGTGGTGCTTGAGGAGTTCACCGCGATACTGGGCGAATCCCACCCCTCCACGCTGGTGTGCCGCACCAACCTCGCCAGCGACCACTTCGCGCTCGGTGACCCGGCCGCCGCCCATGCTCTCGACGCCGAGACCCTTCGCCTCTCACGCGAGGTCTTCGATGACGACCACCCCTCCACGCTCGCCGTGGCAGCCAACCTCGCCATGGATCTGCGCGCCCTGGGCCGCACCGAGGAGGCCGATGTCCTGCACACCGACACCCACGAGCGGTTCATCCGCAGGCTGGGCGGAACCCACCCGGCGGTCATGCAGGCCGCGGACTGGGAGCACCGGGCCGACTGCGACATCGACCCCATGCCGCTGTGACCGTGCGCGGCGCGCGGACCTCGGCTCGTCTACTCGGCCAGCCATCGGGCCAGCGCCACCGGGTCCGGCGGGACGGCAAGTGATCGGCTGACGGCCAGCGCGCGTTCGGGATGCTCTGTGAGGACGGCTCCGGCGGCCGGCTCGCCCGTCTCGGCCAACGCCAGCCCGAGCCCCGCCCAGGCCGCGGGTCTCGGGTCGGCACCTGCGAGCTCTTCGGCGTACAGCTTGACGGCCGTATGGGCATCGCCGTCCACGAGTGCGAGGTCCCCGGGGCCGACGCCGGAGACCGTGCGCGCCGGTTCGCCGAGGGAGCACAGGTCGTCGAACCCGGGTCGGTCGATGATGCTCAGTCGCGCCAGTAGGGCGAGGGTGTCGAGGCGGCAGGCCTGCGGGTCGGTGCGCAGGACCCGGTCGGGCGCGGAGGCGGCCCGCGCGGGGCGGTTGTCGGCCCATGCCCGCTGCAACTCCGCGGCGTGCGACGGGTTCACCCGCAGGTGGTGCGCACGCCACGCGGCGTGATGATGTGCGGTCGCCAGGCGCGCGAGGCGCTCCTCGCGCTCCCCCACGGGCTCCTCGTCCCAGGCCCAGGTCTGCGCGGTCAGAGAGTGCACGAGTTCTCGCCCCAGGGGGGTGAGCGCCGGATGCCCGCGCAGGGTTCCCAGCACCTCGCGCACAGCGTCGCGCCAGAGTGCGAACTCGAAGCCCGCGAGCTCCGTCGTACCGCGCGCACGCCAGTAGTGTGCGACCCCGGAGAAGGCGTACGCCCCATGGACGAGCCCCCCGAGGGGGCGTGGATCGTCCCGCCAGGGGGCGTGGAACAGTTCCTCGCACTCCTCGAACAGCGGCACGAGAAAGATCAGACCATTGAGTAGCGTATGTCTGAATTCGTGGATCAGAGCGACCCCGAGCTGTGCCGGGAGCACCTCTTCGTCCTGATCCGGCTCGGACAGCAGCACACACCCGAACGCATCGCTCGACGAGGCGGCCCTGGCTCGCAGACGCTCACCGCGCGGCAGCGGAACGACGGACTGCAGTCCCCGGGACAGCGCACGCGCGCTCGCCGGATGATCGCTCACGAGCAGCTGCCACATGAGCGTGAACCACCGTTGCCAGGACCCGAACTGTTCGTCGGTCAACCGGCCGACCCTTGCCAGTGGCACAGCCGCGTAGGGACCCAGATCGTCGAGGCAGAGGCTGAGTGCGACGCCTTCGTGAACGGCGCGCAGGCGACGCAGTCCCTGCCAGCCCGGAGCGTCCGCCTCCGGGTCGGTCGGCAGCACGACCGTCGTCCGGCCCGCGGCCACCTCGAACACGCCGTCCCGTGCCCGCACTTCCGCACTGCCCCACGCGTCGTCGAAGGCACCCGGATACGCCTGCCCCAGCCCCGGGAAGAAGACCGCACCCGATCGCACGGGCACTCGCAGCCGAAAGTCGACGCCGGCGACGAAGGCCACCGTGGCGGCCAACTGGCCCAGGAATCCCAGCTCCACCCACAGCGGCGGCTCCCCGGGGACCGGCTCCCGATCCGCCGGCGGGAACAGCCTGCGGAAAATGGCCGCGGCCCACAGACCTACCTGCGGATCGAGGAGCACGGCGTGGAAGGCCTCGGGGTCGGCTTTCTCTGCCGCCTCCAACAGATCCCAGGCCTCGCGCACTCCGGCGGCCTCGGCATCGGGCAGGTGCACGGTGGCGTCGAGGACCGCCCGCATCAGCAACAGCCGACGGCTCTTCTCCGTGTCCAGCAGGGCACCGACGGCATGTTCGTCCTCGGT
>Ga0307518_10003624_pt1 | contig 11110 bp, 4 predicted proteins | sample 25_EM_MG_FD_203889 | JGI IMG/M metagenome (GOLD analysis project Ga0307518, IMG submission 203889) | Populus trichocarpa ectomycorrhiza microbial communities from riparian zone in the Pacific Northwest, United States - 25_EM | ecosystem: Host-associated > Plants > Roots > Unclassified | place... | reverse complement strand
GAAGTGGAGATTAAAAACCTGGTTAACATGTTTGAACCTAAAATCTTAACCCAAGCTTATAATCTGGCACGTATACAAGACAATACTGTAGCCTATAGAATATCTCACCAAAACCAACCAAACAGTGTAGTCCAAGTCTAGCTACAATTAAACACCATAAAAAACTTCACCCGCATTGACCACGTACCCGCTATGCTAGGTAAAATCATGCCAAACTACAAGGAGTTATGAAGTTGCAAGCTCTCGGGTATGAACAAATCAACAGCTTGCTAGATAATTTAATTCAAGAAGCAGAGATCAATTTGTGTAGCCTTAAACTAATTCAAGAGGTTGACAGTGCAATACATTCAATGTCTGCTATTCTTCCACACAGGTTGAAAAGAGTTTTCCTTTGAAGACACTGTTAGAATCATATCAAGACATATTTAGAGAACCTAAGAGGTTACCTCTAACATGGCCACATAACCATTATATAACTCTAAAGGAGGGAGCTCAACTAGTCAACCTAATACCATACGTACAGGCATTCTGGGTTAGAAAAGGATGTTGTGGAGAATTAGGTTTCTGAAATGCTTGAGTCTAGTAGATGAACACGACAATGTTTTAATAAGTGGAATGTTTACCACTGATACATTGTGTTTTATTTAGTGGAATGTTACCATGGATACGCTGAGCTTTGTTTAGTGCCAAGTAGCAAGTACAAGAAGCCATGTGTGGCCAGTAGCGAGACTGTAGAAAATGTTACTCTCCTTATAAGAAGCTGTAATATAATGGTAGAACTATGGAAAAATTAATGAATGATGAATGAATTTTAACGTTACTATACTCTCTTTCTCTCCCTCTCTCGTCCTTGATTCTTTTTAACAAACCGTTCTCTTCCATCTCTGGAGCTGGCTGATAGCCTCTCCTTCTTCATATATACTCATCTGGGGATAATAATAAAATATTATTAATAAATAATATTTATTTATTTTTGTTTAAAATAATCATAATTACATACTTATAATATTTGACTAAAGAGTTATCGATATGATCATAAAGATAATTATACGCAATATCTTTGAACAAAGAGCAACCTTCTAAATATATCTCTCATGCATTGTCAATGAGTTATGGTTGAGTCCATTAGAAAGATACATGCATTTTTTGGTCCATAGTACAAAAGGAATCCACAAATTTATAAGCTCGTTACCTTCCTTTTATATATATATATCCCATGCAATTTGACTCTTAATTTTATAATATATAGTGCATCTTCTGTGTTCTTCCACTTTTCTATATAATTTCACAATTTAATCAATCGTGGCTGGAAAGGCGCCACAACCATGCGACTGTGTGGCCAAGGGTAAGATCACAATTACTGCTGTTCTTATTTTCACAGAGTTACATAATTAATGTTTAAGCTGGTGTTATATATTTACACTATTGCTGTCAAAGGATCATCTTTCACAAATCCTCAAAAGACACGACTAGCCATTTCTTGGAGTTCATAAGTTGATCTCTGTCTTGAATAGAATTTGCCATTCTTTTATATTTTGTTTTGAACATCAAATATATTAATTAAAAGAAAGTTAGCACTTCCACGATAGCAAAACCAATACATGTAATAAAAGATAAATGACGTGTTTTATTTTTTTAAATGTTTTTTATTTAAAAATATATTAAAATAATAATTTTTTATTTTTAAAAAATTATTTTTTTTATATAAACACATCAAAACAATCTAAAAATATTAAAATATTAATTATAATATTTTTTTAATTTTACCCTTCCCATAATTTACCATAATTTAGAAGGTAACACCAATCAGGGATACAATCCATCTGAAAAAAAAGCCTATTCATCGTACTCGATGGTGTGAAAGAGCATGACATGGGCTAGATGATAAGTTTGAGATGAAAAGGGCCCTAACTGCCGAGTGCTTAGGCAACATACTTTCTTCTTCCTTCCCTCGAGTGGTGTTCGGAAGCCAGTGAATTCATTGATTGATGATTTGTGCTTACCCTAACTCGTAATTTATTGTAGCTGCTTCTGTCCTTTTCCCTCGATTAGGGTTTTCAAGCTCCTTTGATCTGATAATTCAACCAGTCTTCATTTTCTTTGAAAAGTCTCTTGATTAATTTCAGACTTTAAATATGTGGAACACCACCTCTACATCAAGCATCAATCCATATCACAAAAAAAGAAGAAATGGAACATTAAATCCCCAGAAAAAAAACAAAAACAAAAGACATTGCATCAACGCAACAGTTATTCACGGTTGCCTGCTAAGGATTATTATTTAAAGGAGTTCATAGATGGATGGATTCATTCACTAATTCATTTTTATTATAATATCGGGGAGGAGATTTAATTTGACAATTTAGAGCATTTTTTAGATTTAAAATAAACGAAAAAGATGATTTCTATTTTTGAGAAAATATTTAAATAATTTAATCCCTTCTGATAATCTACTCTATAAATACATACAAAAAGAAGCAGATTCATACTGGTAGGTTCCATGGCCTGTTGATTTTTTGTTGTTGTTGTGGTGTTGTTACACCAAACAAGTAATTGAAAGGTGCAAGTTTTGAATCTGAAGAAACCCACCCAGATATTTCTTTCGTTGTGATAGGTTGGTAGCATCATTAAGACCGGTGTTTGATTTTACGATAATATTATTGAATTTTTTAATTAATTTTTTGTTATATTTTTAGATTGTTTTGAAATATTAATTTTAAAAAATATTATTTTAATATATTTTCATGTAAAACAACCGTTATTACAACACCAAACACCACCTAATTAAGAATCTAAAAATCTCTCGAGACTAAGAGATTTGCTCCCTCTGTGGTCTTAGATTCGAACCCTGTGGTTGCTCATATGATGGCTACTAGAGGCTTACATGGTCGTTAATTTCAGGGCCCGTGGGATTAGTCGAGATGCGCGCAAACTGGCCGGACATCCACGTTAAACTAAAAAAAATCTAAAAATCTCGATCAACTTTTGATGACACATTCAAATCCTTACCAAGGAAGTTTCTGTGAAGGATTGGCCTAAAACGACCCAGAAAATGTGGTGTGTCAATGTTAGCTTTTATTAATCACCAAAACCTAATCAAACTCTTGAAAATACAAGATTAACAGAGAGGGTCACCCTCAGACGCCCAAGTCCCCATGGAGCCACAAACACCTGTTGCTTAAACCTGTCACATGATAGAGGACACATATTACATTCCACTATTTTATTACACACTCCCATTACATCACTTGATAGCTCCGACAACCCAACTGTGCTCTCTTCATTGGATTATCCACCCTCTAATCATTTAAAAAATCATCTGGGCTATTTAAACTCATACTATACCCATCACATGTCAATCTAATACCGTGTAGACTCCATTGCAAGGGATGAACAGCATCCCGTGTAATATTTTCCTTCTATTTTTATATTAAGTTTTACATAGATCTTTAGTATCAAAATATATAGCTGCTAGACTTGATTTTGGGATTAACTAAACCGGGAAAAGATAGAAGTTATTAAGGAACCAGATTACTTTTATTAAAATAGAGTTATGTTTCTTTTTCATTAACAGAGTTTAGATCAAGTTTGATATCTATTAAAAATTCTGTGATGTCTATTAGGTTTTACTATGTCAATATCTTATCTGGTTTAATTAAAAATTTAATTTAGATTAAATTTTAAATCTTGAATTTTATGTATTAACCTGTCAACTTACATTGAATTAATTTAACAAATCTAAGTATATTTAGGAGAATCTTTCTTTGACATTTAATGAAATTTTAAATGATAATGTGGAAGCCAGAGGGTTACAACACCTCAAGTTTCTTTTCCTAGATATGACCAAATACTTTAAAGACAAACAATTGTTAAGGGATTAATAGTTTGATTAATTGACGTAGGAGGATAACATTATTTTATCACGTGAGACGTGGGCATCTTGAAAACCTGTGAGTTACAGAAGTGGCACCATACACGTGGCAGCAATCTGGTGGAGCTACACAAGCCCTTGCATGGAAGGAACAGACGTAGCTTCAGTGATGGGGCATGACGGAGTTTTATTGCGCCACGTGCTGCCTATCTACAGGACTTGTGATAGATACCCTGCGACGCGCGTGTATTTGTGGGACTGCCTCACCACCACTACCTAACCATGGTGGGGTCAACTCCAAAATGTTTTGGCCGACACTTATAATAAATTAGCAGGTAGAAAAGTTAATTATAGAGCATTTTTGCATATGAAGCCCTCCTTGTTTGACTTATTTCATCTCTTTGCTAAAAATAAAAATTCCCAAGTTTTAACCCCCTCGAAAATGTCCTATTCATGAACTTAATTTACCACTTATGCAATATGTGTGCTTTACTTATACGATCTGTCACATTTTGATGATCAATGACCAAATAATTCATAATCTAATACGTGGAGGCATTGTATGATGGTGTTTGTAGCTCTTGTCATATAGTCACTATAGGGACCTGATAATACAATGAAAACACACAAACGGGGTTAAAGCTAATTAACAAAACTTGGAGGATAAGAATATTTGCACTTTGAAAATTCATTCAGAAAATTCAAAAGAATTAGCACCACCTTATCTCCCTCGTGTTTTTTTATGACGGGAATAACACTTTTATTATTAGCTATTTTTGATAGTTTGTTATAAGTTATTTTTTAAAATATTTTTTATTTAAAAATATATTAAAAAATAAAAATGATTTTAAAATAAAAAATTAATTTAAAATAAAAAATTCTTAAAATGTTTTTAAAACATAAGAATAAATAGGGAGTCTTCGAGCTCCTACCACAATTAATTTTCCTTCCAATAATGAGTGGTTCATGTTGTTTAACGCCTTTGAAAACAACAGTACCGAACGTAATACTACGTACCACGCTCCAATTCTTAACTTGAAGTACTCTTTATTTCACCTATTCCACCTTTACACAGAAACTACAGGAAAAAAAAAAAACCTCTCAATGTTAAGTGCCCAAAGACCCTCCTCAAGCACCACAACCAATGAAGAAACCAATCAAGACCATGACAATGAACAAATCCGTGACATCCATGCTCTAACCCCACCTCATCCACCACCTCGAAACCGTTGGGAAACAGGCAGCAATCATCATGGATCATACTCTATGTCCATGAGTAGTGAAGGTGCTTCAGGGGAAAACTTTACTACCATGAGTAGAGAGTTTAATGCTCTTGTGATTGCAGGGTCTGCTATAGGAACTAGTAATACTACCAACAATAGCAGCTCTGATCGTAATGATCTTAATGATAATGGAAGCAACACCTTGCTGTCTAGGTTTGGAGAGGATGATGACGTGCCGGAAGAAACTAACCCTTTGGCTATTGTACCTGATAACCACCCTTTGGACCCCGAACCAAGCTCGAGAATGCTTGGGTCCGTTCGTGTGGATGGCAGCGACCATGGTGGAGCCGGTGGTGAAGTGTCTGTGCTAAGAGTGAAGAAAGAGGAGGTTGAGACTAAGATCACTGCATGGCAGAATGCAAAGATTGCAAAGATCAATAATAGGTTCAAGAGAGAAGATGCTATAATTAATGGATGGGAGAGTGAGCAAGTACAGAAGTCAACTTCTTGGATGAAGAAAGTAGAGGTACGTACGTCTATTATAATCATTGATTCGTGATTATTTACATGGTGGTTCTGTCTTTAATTTGCCAGTTATAATTTTTGTTTTATGCTTTCATGCAGAAAGGTAGTTAAGTATTCTTGTTGTGATGCTTATGATTATGATGACGCTTAAGACTAATTGATCATTAATTTAAGAGATCATGGATGGAATTAGTCATAATTGGCTATGCAAAGGCTTGATGATGTGGTTAAAGTACCTCCTCTTACAGTCTTACTTCACTGGTTGTGGTTGAAGTAGTACCTCTCACAGTCTTTCTAGATTTTGAAATTATTGCCTCCAGAAAAGCACAACAACTATCCTTCTTCTTTTTTTTCCAAAGAGAAGTGTTTCTGAAGCTTCAAGCACAAAGTACAGGAGATAAACATGTATGACCTTTACTTGTATTCTTATGTGCTGACTGCTGAGGGATTCTATATAAGCTCATAAATCAGTATGGCCATTCTTTTATTCTTTCGGTTGATTTTCAGTCAACTCTTTGTTGATTTCATCATGGGGTTGATCTTTTTTGTTTTTTTTCAAAAAAGGAAAAGAAAAGAAATAGGTGATGCAAAACAATCGATTCATCATTTAACAACAAGTCTTGAATTTGTGTAGAGGAAATTAGAGGAGAAAAGAGCAAGAGCCTCAGAGAAGATGCAGAATGAGATGGCAAAGGCACACAGAAAGGCAGAGGAGAGAAGAGCATCAGCTGAAGCTAAGAGAGGGACTAAAGTTGCTAGAGTTCTTGAGGTAGCCAATTTGATGAGAGCTATTGGGAGACCTCCTACCAAACGGTCCTTCTTTTGAGCCTTAATCAATGTTCCATATAATATATAGTACTCCTAAAAACATCTCCAAAATACAAAGTGTCCTCAATAATCACTCCAAACTGTTAGGGTTCCTGCATCTTTTGAACTACAGGGCACCCTATCCAAAATGGGGTAGTGAAGACTGAAGAGTAGCTCTCAAAGCTACAAAAAAATTGATTCGACTGTTATTATGGGTCTTTGTCAGTAGTGTTTGAACTCTGTAAGTGTGTTAAGAATTTCGTTGAAGGGCTTGCAGGTGATGGTGGTGGAACAACCATTTCGTCTTGTACAGTTGTATTGCTTCTTGCTATTAACAGAAAATTGGTGCTTAATCAATAGCTATACTTGTACAAACACGATTATAAGTTTTAGTTTGGTACAAGTACAATCTAGAGTGGAAATGAATATTATAGAAGAGCCTATATCTTTGTGTGTGTGTGCTTTTTCAAAGCGGAGACTGTTCCTAATGAATAATAATGCTCGACAACTCTGACATCTTGCTGAGGTAAATTCAGATTTATTTTTATGAATCTTCAAGGAACAATTTCAGCAAAATCAAGTGCAATTTCAAAACAACTCTATGAGAAAGATAAAACAATACCTAGAAAAATCACACTTTCAGTTCTGAGAACAACATTGTTTCTCAAACCTTGGCCTGTCACACCCAGCAGTTCTTTCAAACATTATGCTCTTTTCCTTAACTTCTAGTGATCGAGCCTCCTGATAATGTTTAAATAAGCTCTGAATGATGTTATGTTTTGATAATTGTTAATCACATGTTAAAGTTAATATTCTCGAAGTAAATAATTAGCAGTAGAAAGTCCAACACCTAAAAAATAATTCTTTTTAATGGAGTTTACGGCACTTAAAAGATAAAGTTAGTGATTTTTTAGTTAAAAAAATACAATAAATAAGAAAATAAACTTTTTAAAAATAAAAATGTTTATTCTTGTATTTTTATTATAAATGCTTTAAGAATTAAAATATGAATAGTTAGATAAAGGAGAGAAATTGTGAATTCTTTATCTGAGTAGTTCAAGCAATATATATAACTTCTAAACCTTGTCATGTTACTTGAATGAATGAGTTAGAGTCTCATTTATTTTTTATAACATTAATAAGAGATAAATATCACTTACACAATATTAATAAAAGATAAGTATCTTTAAACAATATTAATATTGATGGAAATATGATAGTTCATTTAGAAGATTTCTATACATCAAAGGTTGTAGAGGAATGAATATTCCTGACATGAACATTTAATAGTAAAGTCTTAAAAAATAAATAAATTAAGATCTATAATGATTTCCAGACCAATTAATCTTAACGCGCATTCAAGTCTATGGGTGATGAATCTGGCAGCTCACCAAATTCATTTCTACTTGGTCTCAACATGTAGTCAAACCTAAAGATATTAAATCTGACAGCTCGCTAAATTCACGTTCGCTTGAGCTCAGCATATAATTGAATCCATGAATATTAGATCTAATAACTCACTAGATTCATGTATGTTTAGACTCATCACGTGATCAAATTCAAATATAATGGGTTTAATAATTTATCAAATCTAATTATTGTGACCAGATTCAAATATAATGAGTTTAACGATTCATCAAATCCATTATTTGGACACAGCATATGAACGAGCCAAGAATATCGAGTATGTAAATAAGCAGACCTATGTCATTCGAGGTTAGCATTCTTCCAACCTAGGGATGTTAGGCGTGAAGAGAAGCCCTACCCACCTATTAATCAATGAAGACTTTTTAGACATGAAATTAGGCTTTTTCACAAAACGAACAAAATAATGATTCACCACTCCCCTTATTGGTTAATTCAGGAATACACCAACAGGAACGGAACACTTTAACCTGATATCCTCGAGAAAAAAACCAGGGGCATGTGTCAGGAACTTCAGTGTTTCATGGAAATTAGTGTAATATAAACGCAGTAACACTATGAATTTTGATGCATCAGAAACCAAAACGGTGGGAGATTTTATATATCTATGTGTTGGCGAAAGTCTTGGAATTTGTGAAGAGGGATAGAACAGGGACATTCATTCATCTCCAGTGGAAAGAAAAAAAATTCCTGAGAGCACGATCTTGATTTATTTAACATAATTGATATCTTTACAATCATGAAAAACGCTTTCTTTATCTAACGTCATCATCTTGATTAAAGATACAAGCACGAAAACCATTGAAGTGAACAACGAAAAGATATTTATCGGTGCTTACAAACCGTGATTTGCGCTAACTATGTCTCCATTTGCAAGAAAAACCTGGGTCCAGGTACTGGAAGCCTTGCCACTCAAATCAATATACTACATGTAACGAAGCATTGTCCTTTTTCGGAAGAACATGAAGCATTATTCTATAGTAAGAATGTGCCTAAAGTTCAAGAATCAAATTAATTTGAGCAAAATGATAGAACTAGTACATTCCCTGTCTGTGGGCGCAGTATCAAAAACAAGGTTTTCTTATTTATACCCAGTAAAGAATGGTTAGAAGTCAGAACTGTAATAGCAAGAAACTGAACTTCTTTGCTTTTTTACATTTCTTGATACGCAGGAGGAATTTAAAGCTCATGTTCAAGAAATATAAAGAAGTTGCTCCATATCTCAAATGTAGATAGATTGCTTGAAAAAACATGCCACTCTGATCATGAAGCTGTACACAACATTGCAAAATGACAAACACCTTAACCGATGATAGTACGCGATTTGACATGCCCGAGTTTGGTCTGGTGCCCAGAGTCTATATGGCGACTGTGGATGAGCATTCTTAAGAGTTTAGCTGCGAATCCGTTGTATTTTAGGTCTTGATTGAAGCATAGCAGGAAACAATGCATATGATTTGACAAAAGACCTCAATTGCATTTGTCCGTATGTATCTCGCAAGTTTCTTCTGGGAAACTACCTACTAGACTAGCGCAATAGTAAAAAGTTTCTGTTTTTTTTTCGTTCATTTAACCGACAAGTATCAACTAAAAATCTCGGTAGCTGCTGTCCAAGATTGTTCATAAAGCACATGAGTGTGATGGCTAGGCAGCTCTAGCCTCTATTATGGGATCTTGAATAGGAATTCTAAAGCTATATATAATATAAAAAGCTAACCACATCACTTGGAAAACCTAACCATACACGTTTTTTAAGAGGAAGGTGTCAAAAGCATTTGATAGCTAGTCAACAGATAGTTCTGTAGTTTTCGATCTACCTATCATGGAACAAAGAACAGTGATCAAATATGCTGGCATTTGTCCATGCTCCAAATCACCTCGACTAATCTGCAGTGGCATATTATTTACTGGTTTTTCTTTTTAACTGTGCTATCTGCAGTTTTTTTTTTCAATTTAAAAAAAATATAAAATCGCTAGGAAATAAAAAATTCAGTGCACACGGTTGAACACATTTAAAATATTTAAATAATAACATGTTAGATGATATATTTTTTAAAAAAATATTATTTTTAGAAAAAACATATTGGATCGGTTTGGGTCAACCATGATTAATTTGTGAAATTTGTGATTTAAGTAAGATAGTAATAAAACCATGAAAATCATATTGAAACAAATTAAGAAGTCCGATTATAATGAACCAAAAATTCAAGGTTTAAAGCATAAAAAACTAGATTTAATAAAATAACAAAAAAATTGACTCGGATAAACTTATATCAATGGTAAGCAGAGTGTCGTCGATCAAGCCAAATTTTTCCGAAGTATGAAGAAAAAAGTTCAAGTGATGCTAGTATTTCTAAAGAAGTGAAAAAAATTTGAGAGTCGAGTCATAGAGTCGACTAGGTTTAATAAATTCAGTTATATATATATATAGAAAGCAACCCTAATTTAATAATATGAAAAACCAAGCATCCCGAGCGAATATTTTAAAAATGAGTTAATCTTTCAACTTCACATCTCGTAAAATCATAGACTTGGATTAAATTAAGAAGTTCAATTATAAACCAATTTAATATTAAATGATGAAATAAAAAAAATTTTAATCTTAAAAATTAACCAAAGAAAAAAATATCAATTAAAAGATATAGTATCAAATCTGAAAGAAAAAAATGAAGGACGGTGAAATTAAAAAATTAAATTAAATTAAAAAATTATCTCAAATAAAAAAATAACAAATAAAATGAATGAAAACCAAATCTAACAAACTAAAAAACTGAAGGAGTATCAAATTGCAAAAAATTTTGATTTTAGAAATTAATTAAAATGAAACAAATTGGAATAAAAAAAGAGGGGCCAAATCCAAAGGAAAACATTTCAAGGGCTGATTTGCAAATTTAGAAAAGCAAGCGTGGATTTCTAGTAGGAGAGAAGAAAGAAGGGGATTTAGAAAAAATAAAAAGAACTCAAAGGTCACATTGAAGCTCCGATCCAATGACACCAATAAAGATCACAAACAGTTAATAGAGTGGGTCACACGAGTTATCCAAAGATATCGAGTCGCACTTGTCTTTAGGCTACTAATGTGACCCACTAAAATCATTGTTGGTGATCCTATTTTATGTTGTTGAACTAATCTTGTCGAGATCTTTCCAGTAGTACTGGTGGTGTCATGATTGAAATTTCAGTGTGTATCCGAGATCTTTTTCTTTTTTTCTTTCTTCTCTCGCAATTTTACAATTTGAGAGGGGCATAAGTGAAACTT